>ERZ791734.25-NODE-25-length-269433-cov-6.937311_pt1 | contig 269433 bp, 333 predicted proteins | sample MGYA00509953_ERZ791734 | MGnify/ENA primary metagenome ERZ791734 (study PRJEB30046, sample SAMN00792038) | human gut metagenome | study: EMG produced TPA metagenomics assembly of the A metagenome-wide association study of gut microbiota in type 2...
ATGGGTTCTCTCTCATGTGTTCCCTCCATTTTTCCTTTGCCGTTCTCCCCGAAAAGGCTTCCTGCCCCATTCCTGCGGCGTGTTTCTCCTTTGGTACGCAAATGCGCTACTTCTCCAGGAGAGGTATTCCTTTTCGAACGGTCATTCTGTTTTCAAGGTGCAGCTCATCGATGAACTACCCTAAGTCTACACCTAAAAGACCGCCCGCCCCGTATATCCATAAGGTCGGAAATCAGCCCGGAAAACTCTCTATTTCCACGCTCTCGGAATTGTGGTAGAATGAAAATGGTCATACAACAATCTCAAAATGACAGGAGTGAAAATTATGAATACTAAAATCAAAAGAGCGATTATCTCTGTAATTGTTTTTGTTGTCATTTATTTTCTGGCAGGCTTCATAATTAGGTGGAGCAATTATGACATGTATTTGGAGGCTCTTAAGGTATTAACTGCTGTTATCGGGGCTGGTTGCTATTGGGTAGGAAGCAACGAATAACAGGAATTATATCGGGCAGACAAGGAGGGAGAGAATGGAACTATCCATACAAGAACGATTGAAAGACCTGCGTGTGGAGCGTGGGCTGACGCTGGAACAGCTTGCAGAGCAAACACATCTCTCCAAGTCTGCGCTGGGCAGTTATGAGGGGGATAATTTCAAGGACATCAGCCATTATGCCCTTATTGAGTTGGCAAAGTTTTATGAAGTGACTGTTGATTATCTGCTGGGGCGTTCTCAAACAAAAAATCACCCAAACGCCGATCTTGCAGACCTGCGTTTGAGTGATGATATGATTGAACTCTTGAAAAGCGGGCTGGTGGATAATTCCCTCTTGTGTGAACTGGCGGTACACCCGGATTTCCCCCGGCTGATGGCTGACCTCGAAATCTATGTAAACGGTATCGCTGGCAAACAGGTGCAGAGTGCAAATGCCATTATAGACGCTGTGAGCGCGACCATTATGAAGCAGCACAATCCCGGTTGGCAACCGCATTTTCGCAGCAACGCCGACAGAGCGTATAACACACTACACTTTGCAAGCAAAGTCGTGTGCCAAAGGGTGCCCCTTTGGAAACCCCGGACAACAAAACAGGCTGAATATCTCGCACTTTCCCGGTGCTTGATACTCAGCCTTTATTTGTTGTCAGCAGCCCCCGTTTCGTGGTCTGCGTGTAGTTCCTTGTAAACTGACCTAATGGTCTGTTCAAATATTCTGCCATATCTGTATCTTTAAAACGACAAACAGACAGTTCATATAATTCTGGATGGTCTTTTATCGTATGATAAATTCTGGATAATTTATTAAATTTTGCACTTGTAAATTTGCCTAATGCTTTATTATATTTTTTATATTCTTTTTGAGCTTCTTCATATGACATAGAAAAAATATTATCAATATCTGGATAAAGTTCTTTTGCTTTTTGATAAGCTCCATCCGTTAAATAATTCATAATCTTGTCTGTAGCATCTTTTGTGTCAGGTACTTTGAAGAATCCAATTTTTTGTGCAGCCTCCATATCTGATTCAAAATCTTTTATATGTTTTTCCAAGTATTCGTCCCGATAATTTGCAATCAATAAGAATGTATCATTACTGATGTTTTCTTTTCTTACCATGTCCAGTGTAATATCAGGAATTTGTTTTATAGAATCTTCAATTTGTTTGGGACGGACTTGGAAGTATCTTGCCATATCATAAACAGAAAATCCCATATCTACCATATTTTTTATATAAAAATAACGATAGTCTACGATAGTATAATATTCTTCATGTTTATCCATGCCAACTTTCTTTTCTTTATATTGACCTTCTGTGTCTTTATTGCCTTCCGTAATAACATTGATAAGACTTTGAATATGGTCAAATGTATATAGTTGTTTATCTATATAAACAATGTTTTTATCATAATCGACTGCAATCAAATCTGAAGAAATATTGTACATATTTTTAAGTATATCTAATTGTTCTTTCATTTGTTCTGAAGCATTCATAAATTAAATTCCTCTTTTGTGTACTTTTTATAGTAAGTCTTTTTTATATATGATAAAAAAATACAGAAAAATGGTATTAATACTCCCAGAATCTGCCTATTTTTTAAAAAATTTTTTACATATATGAACAGAAATAATTAAAAACGAAAGGATGTATAGAACGATGTTAATTGCAATTATTGGACCCAGCGGAAGTGGAAAGTCCACAATAGTAAATGAAATGAAAAACGAATTCGGTGTATCTGATATTATCCGATATACAACAAGAAACATAAGACATGGCGAAAAAAATCATACAGATTACCACTTTATAACGCAGGATGTATTCAATCTGATGGAGGAAAATGGGGAATTTATTGAAACTGAGAAGTATTCACAGGGGCGGTTCTATGGTACAGGAACGGATGGTATTATTGAAGCTTTAGGCGATGACAAGAACTTCTATTGTATTGCAGTAACCCCAGGTGGATTCCGTGCGATAAAAGAAATAGCAGGTAATAATAGAAATGACTTGTTTTCTGTATATTTGGATGTCCCTTTAGGGGAACGTGTAAAACGATATATTGAAAGATGTGGTATTGTAAAATTTAATTTTGATGACATGAATGAAATTAACGCCAGGGTTAATCGGGATTTTGGCATGTTTCTAGGCATTGAAAAAGATGTTGACTTAATAATAACAAACTATGGCATATCTATAAATGAAGTGACCCAAATGATTTTAGATAAATTTTGTGAGAGGTTGAATGAACAATCAATGGAAGACAGGGAAATTTAAAATTTTTATATCAACAAAAAAAGAGGTTTATCTGTCAGAACAGACCTCTTTTTCTATTTTATTTCTTTCCAGCTCATATAATAAATAATTGTGCAGTCGTGTGTTAATGTTTTCCTGTCTGTTTTTAAAAAAGAAGTTGATATATTACAATCTATAAATTTTTTTTCTTGTTGTAATTTAGATAATACAATATTATCAATTTCTTTTATGTGTTGTTTTACAGTTTTCATCCGTTCTTCATGAGTTACAAAGGAAATACCGATTAAAGGAATTTCTATCATAACAGAATCAAAGATTGTTTCTGAATCAGTATAAATAAAATTGAATGTAATACCCCTTTCATATACAGAAAACTGTGGTTTATTGTTAGGAACGAAATATTTTTTCCCAGTTGTTCCCTTCTGTGAAGGGGGCTTTATAAAAAGATTGTTTTCTCTTTTCTTTCGCTCTTTTTCGAGATATACCAATCTTTCATCTATCATGTCTTCAATTTTAATATTATCAAAAATTTTTTCTTTTAATTTAGATGCAGATATCCCTAAATCACTTGCTAATTCATAAAATGCAGACCATCTAAAATTTTTATATTCATAGATATTAAAATTCCCTACTTTTCCATAATACGTTTTTCTTTGTATAGGAATTATCTTAATCTGTGAATCAGGATGTCTTTCTAAATAATCTAACGTGATTAAATATTGTCTATTTTCATATTTTCTGGCATCCCATTCCATGATTAAATATCCTTTAAAAACATATCGATTTCCTTCTTTTTATCATTACCTAAATATGATAAGAGGAAATCTTCTAAATTGCCATTAAAATTATCTTTCATAAAAATTTCTGATTTTTTGTACTGCCACTCTTCTTGCGTATATTTTGCTTTGACCAATCCCCGCCCCCTAATTATCATATCCTTTTCGGCTAATCTAATGAGTAATGTATTTAGTGTCTGGCGCTTCCATGTTTTTCCTATTTCTTTAGTAGCATAATCCATAATTTGCTGGGTTCTTACAAATTCATTCGTTCTCCATAAAAAGTCCATAATTTATCTTTCAGCACAAGATAATTCATATTGCATAATTTATTTCCCCTTTACATGTGTTTATATTATATTAGCACAGATATTATGAATAAACAATACTTCATGATTATTCAGCCCCATATAAGTCTGACTTATACAGGGCTTTATATTACCTATCTAATTCTGTTTCCAATTCATTTTCATTTTTAAAAATTTCAGGATATCGTTCTTCAAATTCCCTATATAATGGGACCATCACTTCTTTCATCTGAGGATGGGCTGGACCTGTTTTGTCCAAGGCTCTTAAATCAAAAATATGTTGCCATTCATAAAGGTTTGCGGTGCATGTAATGTCCGCCTTTAAAGAATGTGGCAATACAGAACGTGCTTCCTGTGGAGTAGCTCCATTTTTTAACATATCCATATATGTTTTTTCAGCAAACTCACATGATGCCTTCCATGCTTCATACATGGGTGTTCCTTCATTCCAGAAACATGGTTTTATGCATGTGATTTCAGAGCCAAACTTTCCTTTATCATAAGAACAGTATCTGCTGCTTTCCTGGGCAAAAGAAGCATCCCTATGGCGTACCAGTTCATGGCTGACACCTTTATCTATTGTGAATAATACAGACACTGTTTCATGAATCATACGTTCTTTTACTGACAGTTCATTAAAATCATCAATTCTTGTAATTTTATCCCTTGTATTATAATATTGTTCTATATTTTTAAACTCATATTCTATACACCCATTTGAATCCTGATGTACATGTTCATACAATAATGGTATAGAAGACGTTAAATACGATTTGTCAACAGCTTCAAAGAATTCCAGATATGTCCTTAAATTTCCAGAGATGACATATCTATTTTCTTGGCAATTATACGACAGATGGAGTCTTGGTACGCTAATATCCTGCCTGTTCATGGTTTCATCCAGCAATTCCTGTATTTCCTTATATACAGACTTAGAAACCTCATAAGTTAAAGTCCCATGTTCTAACATGGCATAATGTTTATTCTTAACAAGGCGGCTAATCATTGCTAAATCAGAACCTTCTTTTATACAATTTTCCGATTTATAGCATACTCTTGCAATTTTTTCAATTTTTTTTGTAATATTTGGTTCATTGATGATTACATATCCTGCATTTACTGCTTTCATTTTTTAAATTCCTTTCCTAAGTATTATTTACTTTCTTGTATGTCTGTTATATCTGGTTCCGTTGGAATGTCTTCATTTTCAGAGTTAACTGAATTATCTTTATCAAGATTCACTGTCTCCGTTAGTTGTCCGCTATGTAATGTTTGAACAGTATCTTGAACGGCTGTTTCGTCTGTTACTTCAGTTCCGGGTTTAAAAGAACAAGCTGTCATGGAACACATAATTATTGTCATAAAAACAAGACCAAAAATCTTTTTTATTTTCATTAAAGTTCCCTTTCTTCTGGTTCATATTGTTTTTCTTTTTCAAGCTCCATCAATTTTTCTAATTCTTCATATATCCGTTTCCTTTGCCCACTAAATCTTAAAAAGTCCGTAGCAAATTGGGAATATGTGTAAATTTCCTTGTATTTTGAATCTGTATATCCCATATGTAATTTTTTACAGCTTTCAATTAATGATGAAAACCCATTCTTAGAGTTAGCTAATTGGATTTTTTTATTAATGGTCGGTATTAAATAATAAAATCTATGTGAATTTAAATCATGTTCTAATTTAAAATCATTATCGTTTGGGTAGAGCTTTACTAATTCCTGAAAAATACCTTTATAAAAACGTTCTGCTGTGTTAGCCAAAAGTGCATAGGCATCAGAGAACATAGGGATTTCTTTTTCGTTGATTTTATTTAATATTGGAAATGTGTTTTCTGCATGTAACAAAAGTTCATTATCTATTTTATTTTCTCCATATGGGTTTTGGAAAGAAAAATCAAATTGAACATCATCATATTCTTGTGCTTTCAACTGGCTGGCTCTTTTATTTTCATTCTTTTTGAGTTTATTTTTGGTTTGATTTTTCGACCTTTGGTTTTCATAAAACACAATATACACCCCCTTCTAAGACATCATTCATATTATTTTTGAAAATAGATTCTTTTTCTATGAATACTTGGACATCACCAGTGCTGAAATCTTGTGCTAAGTTCATCCCGTCTATAAAATCTTCATCTTTTAATACAATATTTAGTATAAAGGCTTTTTTACATATAGAATTTCCATTCAAATAGAATCCTGTTATAAAAACGTTAAATTCATATGAAAAATGTTCTTTATAAATATCTATGATATGGTTCGTTTCATTTCGCAATTCATTTGGCATATTTAATTCGCTTAATTTTGTGCAATTTTGTTTTTTTTCCATAACAATAATTCCTTTCATTTTTTAAAATTTCGGACCCAGAAAATATCCCGTTCTATTTGACGCAACAAATCATATATTTTATCAAAATTCAAGTAAATAAAAAATGCAATGAACGAACAGACAAACAAAAAAATAAAAAATAATTTAAAATTTTTCATATGTGTATTTCCCTATCTAATACTTTTTACTTATATATGTATAAAAATTTTTGAAAAGTGGTAATAAAAGGGGAATAAAATAAGAACCAAGAATTTTTCTTGGTCCCTATTCTTGTGATATTATTTATGCATGTACAGAAACAGCCCATGAAACAGAATCTTTTTTCTCACCATAAATTGTAACGTATCGATTCTTCTTAATGTCTGTTTTTACGTTTTCATAGTTTGCCAAGACATCCTCATAAACATCTGCTGTCACAAAATCGAATCCCATGCTTTCTATCATATAAATAGATTTACCTAATATATTTTCGAAATCTTCTTTTGTTGTGTAAAACAAAGTTTCTGTTGTAATGTTCTCGCTTGTGATTTTTGATTTACCTGTTGCTGAAATTTTTATTATCATGGTCATATCCTTTCTTTTCATATAATAAAAAAAGACCAAAAACAGAACTATTTAAAATAGTTCAATTTTTAGTCTTACGCCTTACGCTTCAGTTGTTTCTTTCTTACTTTCTACAGTAAAAACAGAAATAACGTTCTTGTCTACCAGTCTCTGGATTGCTGTGTCAAAGTCAACACCTGCTACAATTGCAGCGGTCAGTGCGTCATTGATTACACTGGAATCTTCATATTCATCTGTTTCAATGCAATGAAGTGTTCTATTTCTTTCGACACGTACAAAAATGACATCCTTTGGATATGGTGTCTTCTTCTTCGGAATTCTCTTTCTGAGGTCTCCCTCGCTCTTTGCCGTGTCAATTACCTGCATAAAATCCTTTGATACAACGTATACATACTTATTATCACTCATATTTTTTTTACCTACTTTCTTATCTTATGTTTTTATATATTATATTTATACCTTCAAAACAAAACAAATATCAGGGCTTCCCCTTACTAAAAATCACTTCTAATTTATTACACTACATGGGAGATAAAGGCTGAGATTAGGTAGCTACTCCTAAACTTCTTTACCCGCTATTTTACACTCCTGTATTACCATTAAGATAATACATTAACCATGATGAGATTGTTTACTCATAAATTTCAGGTTTACTTTCAGCAGAATTAATAATTTGAATGTTTCTCCTTAATTCAAATGATAAACCAAATTTGCTATCATTGGACATTGCCTTACCCTACTTTTCAGTTCCTTACATGTCTTATACACAGATTTCTCTGTTTCACGGCAAAATAGATTATTGAGAGTTCCAAGGTTTGAAAGTTTCTCACGCTTTCCTAACTTGGATTCGGCTTGACTGTTTATCAAGCTTTCTATTGTTCTATCGACACGTTTCTGGTGCTAATTAGCGTAATCCCTAGTACAAATCCTTTGCCATTGTTTTCCAAACTCCGTTATAGACATCACTATCTATAACAAGCCATTGTATAAAAGTATCCTTCTATACATACGACTCAGCTTTTCAGATTTTCTTAGCTTATCCGAACAGATAAGTTTAGCACTAAGATGATATTTATTTTGTTTTCAAGGTACGAACTTTTTATACTTATATATGTATAAAAAAAACACAAAAAGTAGCGTTTTGAAGAAAAATATTGTTTTTTTTATTAAAAAAATATATATTAATTTATACAAATATAAAATTATAAGGAGACATAAGAAACAATGGATGAATATAGCAAATGTCATAATGGAATTGCAATGCTTAGTCCAAAGGAATTAAAGGAAGCGGTCCATAAAATTAAAGACCAAATGAGCAAAGGAATTCCTGTTGCAGATGAAGACCGTATGAGAAATGCAATATATCAATGTGATTATAACGGGATTACAAAATCAAACATGGAAAGTATTCGTGGTGCGGTGAATGCTAATTTAGGCACTCTTGTTCCGAAATCCATTATTGATAATATTTGTAAAAATAATTCAGACGAAGCTTCATTTTCATTAATAGCAGACGAAATAAGAAAAGTTCTATAATTCAAATAGAAAAAGCCGTTACACTGTGTTGTGTATCGGCTTTCTATTTATAAGAGAAAATTATCATCGAATATCTGTATCATGTCATCATCTAAGCTCTGCTCTTCACGTTTATGGTTTTCTCTATTTATAATATTTTGAATATAATCTTCCATATTTGTACCTTTATTATATTCTATCTGTAATTCTTTTAAAAACTTTGTTTTTTCGTCTGTTAAATGCTTATCAAAAATACATCGGATGACTTCTTTCCCTGGATTATTCCTTGTCGTGAAGACTGCAATATTCATATCTTTATGCTTTAATGTATAATTCAAGTTTTTTCACTCCTATTATCTTCATAATATATTTTATTTTTTTCAAATTGTTGGTGGGCATATTGTAAAAAGGCTTTATCATTTTCCAGTTCTTTTTTTCTATTTTGTTTTTCTATTTTATCTTTATATTTATTATCTAAAATCATAAAATATATCTCCTATTTATATATGTAAAATAATACATCAAAAATGGTTAGAATAAGTGTATCATATATATTTTAATGATTCTACCAATTTGATTGTATTTCATTTTGCTTTTATTTAAAAAGGACTTATATACTATTATCAAGTATTATAAGTCCTAAATCTTTCTGTGTTATCTTAGATACCATTCTTTTTTCTGATTCTGATAGAATAAGCTTCGAATCAGACTATTTTTCAGCATATCTTTCTGGTCTCGGCTGATTTCTTCCTTAGAACTTCTTGAAACACAAATTTTTTCATCCGTATTTGTATTAATTACAATAATTCCAACATTCTTAGGAATTTGTTCTTTCCATTCCTTTAAAGACTGTTCTTCATATAAGTCCTTTGAAATAACAAGATAATTAAAATTGCCGTACCATGATTTTTTAGCTTTACTTTTAAAATCCTGCATTGTAACTTTTATTTCATAACATTTGAATATATCTTTTTTGGCATCATAACTCATAAAATCTACAAGTTCTTTACCATTACCATTTCGCTGAAAATCAATTGTAACTTCTGTCGTTCCATATTCTTTTGCCAGTTTTGGATTAGCTCCAAAGCAGGATTCTAATAATACTTTTTCAATAATTTTTGTTTCAGTTCGCTTCATATTATTATCCTTACGCAGTTTTCTTCTTTTTATACTGAAAAGAAATCTTGTCATCTTTAATATTTACTGTAACTTTTGTAATCGTTGGGTCATCTGGAATTGTAAACATTAAATCAGTCATGGCATTTTCAATTACTGTTTTAAGTCCTCTGGCTCCTGTTTTATTATCGTATGCCTGTTTTGCAATATAATTTAAGACATCATCGGAAAATTTTAGTCCCACACCATCCAGCCCAATTAAGTCGGTGTACTGTTTTGTAATACTATTTTCAGGCTCTATAAGGATTCTTTTTAAATCTTCCTTAGACAATTCGTTTAGCTTTACAATAATAGGGAACCGTCCAATTAATTCTGGAATCATACCAGCTTTCACAAGAGCTTTGGAATCTACCTTATAAGGCTCCATTTCTTTTGTTTCAACTGCATTTTCAGTATTAAAGCCTAACTTATTCTGTTTCTTTTCTTCTGATTTCATTGTGATTCCTTCAAAAGCACCGCCACAGATAAAAAGTATGTTTGATGTGTCAATCTGGATAACATCCCCCTGTGGGTGCTTTCTGCCACCCTTTGCAGGAACGTTTACAACAGCTCCTTCTACAATTTTAAGTAATGCCTGCTGTACACCTTCTCCAGATACGTCTCTTGTGATAGACGTGTTCTCACTCTTCCTTGCAATCTTATCAATTTCGTCAATATAAATAATGCCATGCTCTGCTTTCTTTACATCATAGTCGGCAGCCTGGATAAGTCTAAGTAATATATTTTCCACATCATCACCAACATAACCAGCCTCTGTTACTGTTGTGGCATCTGTGATACAGAATGGCACATCCAGAATTTTAGCAACAGAACGTGCTAATTCTGTTTTGCCGACACCAGTTGGTCCGACTAACAAAATATTACTTTTCTGGATGTCATATCGGTTATTTATCATTCTTTTATAATGATTATAGATACCAACAGATAATACTTTTTTTGCTTCTTCCTGACCAATAACATGCTTATTCAATTCTGCATTAATCTGGCTTGGTGTCAATAAATGGAGTTTGCATTCGGAAGTATCTATTTCCTTTACTTCATAGTTTTCATTTTCGTCATCATCTTCATCAAAACTTTCAAATTCATCAATTATCTTATCGCATTTCTTACGGATTTTAGCAAGTCCTGTTTCCGTATGTAACATTTTTTCACATTTATCACACATTCCAAAGTTATATCCTTCGTATTGAAATATATATTTAGTTTCTCTATTCTTACAAAAATCACACATAAATTATTTTCTCCTTATAAAAATTGGGTCATAAACTGACCCAAAAAAAATAAATCTATTTAATTATATTTTTTACGTGGGCTGTTAAGGGGCTATCCTTAACAGGGAAGTAAGTCTTCCATTATGTCCCACGACCAGCCTTGCCTCCGTACTGATACGACTAACTTATGTTCACTACATCAATAGCCTGATGCGTTAGTCCACACGAATGGACCAGATGGGAATTGAACCCATGTCCTAAATTTTATTCACCGTTGTTCTACAAGCTTAGTTAATTTTGATGATTTTCTTAGAGAGAAAAGAATTAACAAATTTTCTCTTTCAGTAGCTTCATTATACGCCCACATACGCAAAGCTTAATATGTGTCGTTTCCTACAATCATGATGTCGATTTTCTAAAATGTAGGTGTTTCAGAATCGACAGTAGCACTAGGCTACAGCTAAATTATCTTCAGCGTTTAGTTTTAATTTTGGATTTAACGCATTCCTGCGGCTTGCTGTTCCAGTTTCAAAAACCCAGTCGAAACCTTGTCTAGCCCTTATTTATTTTTATTATAGAAATCAAAAACATTGATTTCTATAGTGGACCTTCAGGGACTCGAACCCTAGACCGACTGGTTATGAGCCAGTTGCTCTAACCAACTGAGCTAAAGGTCCTTTTTGATATTGCTTTTATCAATATCGCTTACATATATATATGTAAAAAAAAATCGCAAAAACTTATATATTTTGGAAAAAATTTTTATTTTTATATAACCATTTTAAGGTATCCATCTACTTTGTTAAATTCATCTTCTGATAAATCAATATCATCCAAGTTATCTCTAAAGTATCTAAGTGCAAATTCAGTTTCAATGTCAGAATCTTTACACCAATCTGACGTTTGTTTATTATGTATATAACTTTTAAATTTTACTTTACAATTCATAGTCTCTACAATTTTAATGATATCATCAAATTTTCTATTGTATTTAAACCATACCAGTTTTTTATGTCCGTCTTTCTTAAATTTGATATGGTTTGCTTTTAAAAGCTGTTTTATTTTCTTATATCTCTTTTTATCTAAGGATTTGATTTTGATTACTTTTTTCATAAAGAACGTACCCCTTATCTATTCTGCTTCATATATCTCTGAATATCTCTTTCTGTGGATTTCTTTGCCATTGTCTCTCTTTTATCATAAGACTTTTTGCCACGACATAATCCGATTTCCATTTTTGCTTTATTCCCATCAGAAAAATAAATCTTTAACGGAATCATTGTATAGCCAGATTCTTTTAATTTACTTTCCAATTTTCTGATTTCTGCTTTATGCAATAAAAGCTTTCTTGGGCGTTTTTCTTCTACAGGCAACATGGTTGTATGGGAATACTGTGTAATATGCATATTTCTTACAATAACTTCACCATTTTCTATCTGGATATAAGAATCCTCTAAATTACACATTCCACACCGAATAGATTTCACTTCCATCCCTGCTAAAGCAATCCCTGCTTCATATTTTTCTTCCACAAAGTAATCATGAAAAGCTTTTTTGTTTTCAATGGTTACATTATTCATCTTTATCTTTTTCATAATTACTCTCCTCTAAGAATATATTTATCCTGCTATATATATATGTTTAAAAAAATAGCAAAAACTACTATATTTTAGAAAAAAAGATAAAAATTTTAATAAGAAAGAACATAATGTTTCTTTAATATGTCTAATGGTTTTTGATAATCTGGCAGACTTAAAAAAGTAATTTTGATTTCATAGTGATTATTCCTATTTCGGCAGCGATTTTTATAACAAATCGTTATATCACCTGTGTTATACAATTTATCGAAAATACCTCTTTCCGTAAAAACATTTTCAATCCCTGACAACCCTATTATCTTATATTTATGTGGAAAAATACCATACGATATATAAATATTTTTATCTGTTATAATATATTCAATATTCCTATATTCTAATATTGCTTTTATTATATTTACAATAAATATATTGATGGGGGTAAAATAAATAAAAATAGATAGAATAACATATAAAATATTAAAATCTATATTTATATAAGATACTACTTCTATTATGGCAGTTCCTAGAACAAGCCATAAAATACATAGGAATAAAGAAAAATTAAAGATATTTTCTAAAGTATTAACTGTTTTGTCTGGTTTCCCGTCATATAATATTGTTTCATCTTGTGGCACAATAACTTTTAAGTCCATGACATCTCTTTATGATGCAATCCAATGTTTTGAATGTCTCAAATCAATAATTTTTCCATTTTTTAATTTTACAGATGGATGCAGCATATCTCCTCTATGATTTTCGTAAACTAAAGCCATACGATTATCGTCCAATATAATCTCAGACCCCTTATGATAAATAGGAACATATTTAAAAAATTGGTTTACAACATCATTATCAAACATTGATTTTCTTCCATTATTAATGATTTCTATTACATCTTTGATTGGAAAACTATCTTTGTAACTACGTTTAGAAATTAATGCATCATACACATCACAGACATGTACAAGCATTGCTAAATGATAAATTCTGTCTTCACTTAAATATCTTGGATATCCAGTTCCATCAAAGTTTTCATGGTGCTGGTAAATTATTTGACGGACACAGGAAGATATTTGTGAATTGTCATATACCATCTTATAACCGTCTTCTGGATGCTTTTTTACTATTGCATATTCTTCATCTGTTAGTTTCCCCTTTTTGTTAATGATATCTACAGGTATATTTTTTTTGCCTATATCATGGAGCAGTCCGCCCATAGCCAAGTCACAAAGCTGTTTCATTGTACATTCCATCCCAATACCTAACTCTGTCGCTAAAATGGCTACATTAATGGAATGCTGGTATGTATATTCATCATATTTCCTTAATGTTTCAAAATCATGACAAAGGGTTTTTGATGTACTTAAAAAATCAACGATAGTTGAAGCACATTCTTCAATTTTATCGATGTCTAAATGTTCAAGGGCATTCCTTGCTTTATTTTGTAATGCTTCTGGGATAACCTCATCTAATTCAATCCCTTTAGACCAATCATCATCAATATAAATGCCATGTATGCCAAAATCCTGTAATCGTTTTATATGTTCTCTTTTTAATACCATTCCTTCTGTTAAGAGAACTCTTTGGTCTTTATCTAAAATATCATGCGATAAAACCATACCAGTTTTTATTTTATCAAATGTTATATATCTCATTTTTATGTTCCTTATCCATATATAATTTTCCCTACTTTATATATGTACAAAAAAAACTCAAAAATATATGAAAAGAGAAATAAACGCCATGCTCATTTCCCTTTTACATTTATTCAAAACTTTTTCTATTTTTTATCTTTGCTAATCTGGCTCTTAATATTTCTTTTTCTTCTTCTGTATAAATTTTATTTTTACCAGAACGAAACTGGATTAAATTCTTTTTACAGGTATATGTTTTAGAAACAATATACCCATTTTTGCGACCAACTTCTTTTATCTTATAATTTTCTGGATAATCAGCAACCTTTATATCCAATTTCCTCATTACAACTGGGTCATTTGTCCAAATCGTTGCTATTTTTTCTGTCCTATTATATTGGATTGACGTTTCCATTTCATTTAAATGGATAACTGGTTTTTCTACAGATTTATCAATAAAATCATTTTTTGTTTGTTCTCCCATATGTTTTTCCTTCCTATTTTGTTTTCTATTATATATATGAAAAAAAAATATATATTTTAATAAAAAATAGCCTATCTTTTTTTAGATAAGCTATTTTTTATGGGAAATTAAATTTTACTAATCTTCTCTTTCCTCTTCTTCCTCTTCGTCATCATCATAAGCTTCATCGAAGTCGTCCTCAAAATCTTCGTCTTCTTCATAATCTTCTTCATCTGAAAAATAATCATCACGGGTATCATATTCTACGGATGCTGTTAAGGTATTTGTTGGTGCATTTGTGATGAAAAGAGAAATAAGGTCTTTTTGTGATTTTTCAAACGCTTTTGTTGCTTCTTTTAAAACCTTTTTTGATTTTTTATAAGAATCATTCTTTTCTTCAAGGTCTTTTACAAAATCAGCATTTGTAGCAAGGTCGTGGACATCAAAAGACATAATTAAAATATCAGACACTTTATTTGCTTTGATTTTGTCTACAGGGTTATTATATTTTTTCTGCAATTCAGGTGTAATGATTTCGCTTGTCTCTGATTTACCAGTCTGAGCAAAACGCTGCACATAAAATGCATGAGCTTCTGCAATGTCATTAACGACTTTGTTCTTTTTTCCATCACCAAAACCATTTGGCTTACAAATAATAGCCATATCGTTTTCCTGATAAATTTTACCTTTTTCAGTTACAAGACAAAAATTATCAACTAATTGTTCTTTAAAAATACCTGTGGCTAATCCTAATTTTTCTGCTGTTTTCTCGTCAATCTTAAATAAGTAGTATTCTTTTTTCTTATCTTTCTTGCTCATTTTTCTTTTCTCCTTATTTGTATGAAATACATTATTCACGTTCTAAATCTTCTTTTTCATTTTCTTTATTTACTGAATGATAATTATCCATCACATAATTCTTTATATGTAATATTTTGAATCATATTTTCTTTAGGAATTGGTCCGAAATCGCAACTACTTAACCAATTTATGCAATCGTTAATTGCTTCTCTTCGGACTTCCTTATCATGTTCATTTACATCAGTTTTTTGCGTTAATATCATATCATTTTACTCCTTTTTAATTATATATAAATATTTTTATGCTTACTTATATATGTAGAAAAAAGTTTCAAAAATGGGTTATTTTTTTATTCTTCTATCATAAATCTCAGTTTAATTATGCAATTCGATGTTAAAATCCTAACTCTATTGATAATTGACATGGTTCGTTTATCTTATTTTCTTCTGTCCAATCATAACATCTAGGGTATTTTGCTTCCGTAAATGAATTTATACTAACTGTTGAGAGACGATTATATAACATATCTTCTGCGATTTTAATAACCCAACTATGTGCACTTAAATAACCATCGTAATTACAAGGAAAACGCTTGTATTTATAATCTGGATGATAGAGACTTGAACAGCTTGCTTCGATAAAATCATAACTTCTTCCTATTGAAATAAATATTTCTCCTCCATATGTACCATTAACAGCCTTTGTCAACATTTTTTTCGGCTTTTTTGCATTAAAAGATTTTATTTTCATAATTATCTTAATTTCCTTTCCTATATATGCAATAATCTTCATTTCTACTTATTATTGTACTAAGTACTTAGTTGAATTTAAAAAATCCAAATCAGTTAAAATTTAGCTCTTTCATTCTTTCGTGAATTAAAGTAATACCTATGGAATCATAGTTACCATGAATCGTAACTGTTTCGGTAAAGATGTCAAATAATATATCATGTTCCCATTCAACCATGTCATTTTCTACTTCTACAGAAGGCGGATATACATATTGGTTTTCTATGTGAATCGGAGCATATCTATATGAATCTTCATCTTTATAAATTAAATAAAGACCATATTTTTCAAAAAGTATTTTTTCTGTTTTTGTTGGATTTTCATTAATATATTTCATCGGCTATTTTCCCCCTAAATCCTTATCTACATGATATTATTCATTTTCAATATCAGCATTTGTTAATCCACCGTTTCTTTCAACTTCATCAACTTGCTTATCAGTCAATCCAAACACTTCGTGTAACACATAGCTCATTTCTAGTAATGCACCATGATTATCAGTATTAAATTCATTTTCCTTTATTTTATTACACATTCTTGCATATCTATTCTGATAGCAAATTCTCATATCTTCCCATGCACTTTGTACTTTTGTCATAATTGTATACCTCACTTAAATTCTTATTTAATATAATCATCCGTGATAAAAGAATTTGTCAGTATATCTAATAACGCCCTTAGAAAAATAATAGTATCATCGGTATCTTTATATCCATAGCGATACATGTCGTCAATATCATCAGAAAGATTTCGCAGCATAATATGCCATATCTCAAATATTGTTGGTTTGTTTGTATCACATACCATATCAAACATTTGTATAGAAATATGTTCGAACAGTACATTTAAATTATCAATATATACTACAGTACTGCCCGATACAGCAGAATAAGCATCAGTTAATATTTCTGTATTTTCTAAGACCCATAGGATTTCATCTAAATTATTTATTTCGTCTGGGCTATATTTTATAATAGACTTTAAAGTTTTTATAGTTTTCTTTTAATCCGTCTGTTTCTGAATATTTTATTTGGCTCTTTCTATTTGCGAAAGTATTACCTATATACATTTTCATAATTTTCATAAAAAATTACTCCTCATCATCTATTTCTGTATTATATGATTTCAAAATTTCAATATAGTTCTGGCAATCTGTTAATGCTTCTATTGGTGTATTTCCAAATCCATATACTGTCATACTTACCATATCATTACATTCTACGAAATATTCACATACATAAACAGGAATTGTTTCATCAATTTCAGAATAAGCATTTTCTACATTTTCTTTGATTGTATAAGCATATGATGTTGTAGACCATGCATCTGTTACAAAATAGCCCATATGTGACAACAAATCAGAAGATGGTATTTCCAGTTCTCTTTTTTCATTAATCATCATAATGGTTTTATCATTTAACATAACAAAGTCAGTTTCTTTACCTATATCAAGTGTTGCAAACAAAACACCATTTTTCGTTTCATTTTTCACGATTATATTTCTCCTTTTTCTATTCCTATCTCAAATATATATGAATAAAAAAAACGCAAAGCCTTTGCGTTTTAAAAATCTATTTCATATTTTTCATTAATTTTTTCGTGGGTCTCATAACTGTTTATTAAGTCGTCTATCTTTTTATCATAAATCAAATTACTATAAATATAATCTTGTTTTTCTTTTGGGTCATTTTCAGGGGAATGAGAGATGTTTAATGTATTTTGTAATCTTGTATATTTTTCCATTTTTCTTTTCCTTTCATATTATATATGTAAAAAAATGCGAATTATATTAAGAATACTAAAAATTTTCCTATATTACAGCAAATAGAAAAAGTCCAGGAGCTACCTGGACTCTCTTATAAATTTCGGGTTGAATAGACTATTATCCGTACTGTATGCAATCAGCCCTTACTAATACTATAATATTGTCTTTTTCTTCCAATGTCAATAGAAATACATCTTATTTCTTTTACTCATATGCTTCTGTCTTCTTCATATAAGGATTCTTTTTCATTTTTATCATAATCACATTTTTCTAACGGTATTTTTGCAATTTCTTTTATAGACCCATGTGACAACTGATACAAAAATTCATAATAAGGAATTTTTCTAATACCATTCTTGTCATCTGTTATATCTTTTGTTAATAATATTTTATCTAATTCTTCTGGTAGGCAATTAAAATGGACATTTTTGTTTGTTTTATTTGACACTGTGAATTCTATTGCGACTCCTTCAGACAAATTTACGTAGTCTACTTCATTCGAATCTATATCCCTATATTCGAATCCTGTTTTCGGAAGTAATCCTCTTGCATGACATTCAACAATACTGCCTAGTAACATTTTAGGCAATGTTTCTGGCATTTTGTCTTTTAATATATCTTGTAATATTTTTATATAAAACATAGGATAATTAATACAGATATTAAAGGTTTTATATAATTCATCTTTATAATTAATTTGTCCTCCTGGAATATATAGGCTCTGGAATATATTTGGTATATTTGTAATAGAGCCAGTTATAGGAGTAATTGAAATTAAATCACATTTGTATAAAAATAAATATGCTTGTTTTAATGAATCTAAAGGTTTTGATTTAAAACTATTATATTTATTAATAAACGATTTTTCTATTAAATCTGCTAATTCATTGTCTTCCATTTGATTACAAATACGTCTGAAATAATTAGAGATATCATCATAAATTTTATTAGACTTCGCAAATGTCTGCGCATTTACCTGATTATGCAAAGTGAATAATGTTTGATAACATATATCAATTAATGTATCAATATTATTCTCAGTTAACAAATAGCATTCATTTCCCATAATATAGTTTGATGTCTTTGAATTTGAAATAATCGTTTCTTCAAGACATCCCCTTAAATATTCTTCTAATGAACTGAATTTATAAAAATCACTAACTTCGAATAAAAATTGGTTGTATGTTTTTTCTGAGATTTCTGAAATGTTCTTATATCTTAAAAATTCTGAGTAAGTTAAGAAATCTGCTTTTATTTTATTAACATTGCCAGAAAATGCCCTATTAGCCCAAATTTCCAAAGCATTTGACTGGCTGCCAGTGAACACAATTTTTGTATTCGTATTTTCGACTTCTGAAAAAGTATCAGCTATTTGATATATTTCTTTTTCTGGATAGAAAGCATATGTGATTTCATCCAATAAATAAATAATAGATTCATTTTTGGAAATGGCTTCATTTATTTCATCAAATTTTCTTCGGCTTTCCTTGTCATTTAATAACTTAAAATTAGTATATTGTGTATTTTCAAGATTTCTCTCTATTTGTTTCAAACATACCGTTTTACCACACTTTCTTGGTCCTAACAAAAATGTTATATTAGATATGCTATTTTCAATAATATCTTTTATGTCATAATAAATATCTCTTTTAAATTCATATTCAAATTTCATAGGAACCCTCCTTCGCTAGTTCAAAAGAATATAATCATTATATCATATAAATAAATTTTTATTACAAATCTTTCGCAAAATCATCATATTCAAAATCTTTTATCATTTGTGACAGTTCATGTTGATTTATCATTTTTGTAAATTCATTTATATACTGTTCCATTTTTTCGTTGCCGTATTCTTCGACTTCATCTTCTAAACCACCATTTGCAGGATATTCCGTATTGTCCCCGATATCAATTAATTCATTACATTCATATAATAAATGTCTGCATTCATGAAAAATTGTAGAACACAGACCTTGTATAAATATTTCTTCTGCTGAATGGTATTCGTCAGTATCTTCACTGATATCTATAGATGTTTCTAAAATATTTGAAACATTAATAATTACAACTTGTCTTTCTACCCAAGTCATACCTAATGTATCTGAACCAACTTCTCTTGCATATTCGTCATAATAAATATTTTCCAGGTTCTCTCTAATTTCAGATTCTTCTTCCTCTGTTTCGTAGATAAATGCTATGTAATTCAGAACCATTAATGAATTTTCATCTATATGTTGGTTCAAAAATGAAGTTAGCATATTTTTATCTATTATTTGCTGTACTTTAGAATCCATTAAGACCCGACTTTCTAAATTTTTATCCGTTACTTTATTCCAGTAATCTCGTTCATAATTATCAGCCAGTACGTAATATGCTTTTTGGTCTGGATTATTTGTTTCTAATATCTCAATATCTGTATCATTTTCTATGTCATTTTTTATCCATAATTCCTTTAATGTCATTTTATATCACCTTTTATAAAATGAGGAACTATATTCTTTTATTTAATAGTTCCTCAAAAATTTAAAATATTTCTAAATCATCTTCGTTTTCTAAAGAAGATTCATTATTCGAATCAAATAATTCTTCAGTTTCTTGAACTGCAATATTTGTATCGTGTGCTTGTTCCAGTAATGCATTCATAGCAGTGTCATGGTTGGCATGTGTTGTAAATATTATATAATTTCTTGCGATTTCATCTTCTGATACTTCACCAATAACCATATGTGGAGCCTGTTCATTTTGAACTTGTTCCTGTGTCTTTTCCAGCCCATTCATAAAATATGGTTCCAGTACACCATTATTCTTCATTAAAACAGCACTGTTTTCTGAATCACAATATATATAATCATAATATGTAACCTCACCAGCATCCAAAGCTTTCTTTGCCGCTTTTTCACTTTTAAATACAGGTGCCTCTGAACCATCTTCATGTGAAATAACATAAATTTCGTATGGTGTAACAGATGGTGTAACAGGTGCTACTTCTGTAAATTCGTCTAAATGGTTTAACAACATTTCATTATAACCTACACCCATTTTTACTGTAGGGTATTCTGATTCTTCCAGCCATTTTCCGATTGCTTTTTTATATAAATCAATATCGGCATCGTTTGCAAATTCAATATTATCAAAAACTAATGTGTTCTCATTTTCTTCCCATACTTCAGCTTGTGCCAATACTTTATGGTTATTTTTATTTGTTAATACCCAGAATCCAGCTTTAGGATTGATTAATCCATGCATCATACTGGATTCGCCATCTGAACCAAGATGCTGGCAACAATCTGTATCATATCCTAATTGTACAGCCCTGACATCTTTTGCCTTTAAAATTTCAGCTTTATATTTCCCTGTGATTGATACGGTCCTTTTTAATTCACAGGTACAATTTTTAAATTTAAAGTCACACTTTTTATAGGCTTCCTCTATTCTTTCAATTTCGCCCATTGCTCTATGTTTTGATATTTTAGCATACATCCTATCGATGGATGTTTCTGGCGTGTATTTTAATTGTAGGAAATAATTACTAAAATATATATAAGTATCGTCACTGACTTGTGTATGATTGCATAACCAGTCAATTATATTTTGATATTTTGGATTCCCTGTTTTATATTTTTTTATTGTTTGTGTTTCCACATATCTTAATATATATGGCTTACTGTTTTTTGATGTAATTGCATCAATTTGTTGTCCTGTTAATGTAGTTAAAAGAAGGGCAGTTTCTACATGTGAATAACTAGCATTTAATAATTTTCTTGTTTTATCTATTGTAAAATTATCAACAATTTTTTGAGGAGTAATTAAAACAGGATATAATTCACATACAAACGCCATTGCTTTTATAATTTGAGGTATTCTGCCATGAAATTTTTCATTATTTCTAAAAAGTGTTACAAGTTCTGAATAAGCTGAAGAATCTTCTATATTTTGATAGTTAGTTTTAAACATTTTACTTTCATTGGTAGTGTAACGGAATAAAAAATTTCCAAATATTTTTCGTGTCTCTATAAACTCATCATCAATCTCAGTCATTGTTCCATATTCCATATATACATCACTAAAATATTCGTCATTAATTATGACTCCATTATCAATTGATTTTTTTATATTATGAAATAACATACTGATTTCTTGTTCTTTTGTTTCTTTACTAAATGTAAAAACACAATCTTTTCCATTTATTCTTTGTCCTTTGTAAATAAAAACGGTATTATGAATTTCATCAAAAGATTTTTCAAAAATACCATCATTTATAAAATCTTCATTACTTTTATTTGTGATATCGTATTCAATCATTTTTAATACCTTCCTCTGAATTTCTTACTTATATATGTAAAAAAAAATCAGAAAAATGGTATTAAAAAATAACTTTATATTCGATTCTTTATATATTTATAAATTGTTCTATTTGTTATAAAAAAATATAATCCATATTATATGTGGACTTTACTTTTTATTATAAAAATAAAATCCGATATATTACATTTATGTAATGTTATATGCTTTTGTATATAAACATTGTTTTTACATTTTTATATTTGTTAGATTTAAAATAAATTTTCTTTATATGTCTATATTTTTATTGTTTTTATATTTTTGTTTTGTTATCATCATAAAAATTATATTTAAACATTTTCATATGTAAAAATATGTCATAAAAAAAGATGTCACATTTTTTTAAAAATTCTATTTTCTAGTTTAGTAAAAGTTGGAACACGAAACAAGTGTTCTATACAATATTTGGCACTTTTTGAAGATATCGTGACAATTTTTGTATTTGTAAATTGGTCTGCTTTTCATCTAAAAACAAATAAAAACCACCCAGTATGAATTCATACTAAGTGGTTTTATTAAATTACATAGATTTTCTATCGGCAATTTCTGCCATTTTAGCATCGTTTAATCTGGTATCTCCATGTACTCTTGAATAGGAAAGATAACCATTCATACGCTCTATCTTTGTCAAATTATGGCTACCACATACTGGGCATACATCCATTTCTAATTCCTGATGACCACAATCATCACAATATGATAATGCCATATTGCATCCCTCATAAAAGCCCATTTGCATTGCCCTTTGGATGAGAGAATACATAGCTGAAATATTATATCCTAATGGATATTTTACATATTGAATTTTGCCACCATTCATTGTATTCCAGAATCTAAATTCCAAATCCTGTTTTTGGACTGGAGTAATATCTTCTGATACGTGACAATGGAAACTGTTACTTACATATTTTCTATCTGAGACATTCTTTACAATACCAAATTCTTTTCTAAATTGCTCTACTTGTTTTCCGCACAAACTTTCGGCGGGGGTTCCGTATAAAGCAAAGAGATATCCTGTTTCCTCTTTAAATTCATCTATTTTTTTATTAATGTGCTGCATTACTTCAAGAGCAAATTGTCCGTCTTCTGCGATAGATTTCTGGTTATATAATTCTTGAAGTTCATTTAATGCTGTTATTCCGAATGAAGCTGTAAAAGTTCTAATTACAGGTTCAATTTTATCTGATAAATTAAGATGTCCGCCATAGAATCCACCTTCACAATATGCTAACGGATTTGTGGAAGCTGGCATTTGAGACAAATAATCATAAGTTCTCAAATGTAATTTTTTAATTAATTCCAGGTAATAATCTAATTCATCATAAAAGTCCGTACATTCTCTTCTTGATTTAGCCAGAATCATTGGAAGATTTAATGAAATAACTCCAATATTTGCACGTCCTACAAATACAGGTCTATCATTCTTATCTTTTTTATGAATTCCACCATTTATATACCAAGGAGAAAGGAAGGCTCTACACATGTTTACTGAATATCGCTATTCACACTGACTAGCTTTTCCCTCTGAGGTGTCCTAATCCTCGTCAACGGGCGGTATCTTTCGGGATGGTGCTTATCTCCATTCCTACTTGGTTATACTCATCACCAATAGTCGATTGACTTTATTACAAATAGCTAAAATTATAAATTCCTTTCCATAATCTTTTAATTTTACCCTGACATCTTCTAGTTACAATATCATGTCTCGGTATATTAAAATATTTTTGACATTCTGAAATAGAATCGAAATTTAACATTGTTTTGTCTAAAACGTTTTCTACTTTTATTTTTGTGGAATGTCCATTTTTCCCACCAGATACTTTTTGTGAGATTTTTTTAGATATTTCATTATAATTTGGATGATTTGATAATGTATCTCCTCCACATTTTCCCAAGCTAAATTTTGTATTGTATATTTTTGTTATTTTTGAATAATATTGAATCCAATATAATTCTCTTTCATTAGCTTTTTCATTACTTACTTTCTCAATTTCTTCTATACAAAAGTGGTTTTTTCCAATTGTTCTCATTGCCTTTACAAATTTTGTTTTTCCGCTTTTAATATTGCTGAAATGATGTTTTAATCTATTATCTAAGGTTTGTCCTGTTTGTCCAATGTAAACAAAATTATTTATATCATTTTTAATTATATATATTGTTTTCATATTTTTTATCTTTTGTCTTTTTGTAATAAAGCACAGCTTCATCTGTAGTCCTATCGAATTTCTTCTCCTACAGACCTATCTGTTAGCAATAAAAATTTTTATCACACCTGTTAAGCAACAGTTAAATACCGTTTTATATGGGCTGATTTGCACTTACCCATAGGACTAATGACTTCTCCGTACTGTTTGTAAATTGAAGGAACATATCCAATTCCTGTCAAACTTAACCAATCCAATTAATAGTAATTACTATTAATCTGACTATATCTTTATCTGTCTTATCAGATACCTTGCACTTCGCCGTTTGGAATTTCACCAAATGGCTACTCTACTTGCTTCGTGTAAATTACTTACCTTATTTTCAATCAACCACATAACAAGATGTTTAAATGTTGATATCTAGCTTTCGATAGTCGATAGAGTTTTAACAAATTTCAATTTTCCACTGTTTTAAATATGTTTTATTTTCTGTATATGCCTTATGTAATGTTGATGGGTAAACTATATTGTTTTTATTATATTTTGTTAATTTATCTGCTAAATCGCCAAAACTAACTCCAACAATTACATTACCATCAATGATATTAGTTGCTTTTACAGGTTTCACATAATATTTATTTTTTAAATTTTCTGTCATAGTAACAAATCGTATATTCCCTGGTTCATATCCTTTAGTACCATCAATTCTATCTATCGATAATTCATTACTATCATGATGTTTTAAAGCATCTTTATATAATTCATAGCAACTTTTAAAATATTCACAAAAATCAATAAAATGAAATTTATTTTTATATTTTTGATAATCTTTACAATTTGGATTTAAACATCTTTCATGTGCTCGTCTGTAAGTATTATGGAAATTCATTGCAGCTTTATTTCCAATTTCTTTTTTAGCAATATTAAGATAATATTGAGAACAAAATTGATTATGAATTTTATTTCTATTTTTAATTAATGATTTTATTTGGATTTGCTTTCTTGCACCGCATTGATTACATTCAATTGTTGCTATCATTCCATTTGTCCAGATTACTTTATAATTTAATGTTTTTTGATTATCATATAACCACTTTTTATAATTCATTTTTCAACTCCTCTTTTGTGTTGAAAAATTAAAATTTGTTAATTACCACAGGATTGTCTAATAGTTGTTCTATTAGGTTTCCCTGTTAGCAGATATACTATCCACACCCACGATTTCGTGGTTCACAAGGAGCTTCTTATGCTATTGCTAACATAAGCCCCAATTTTTTAGGGTACATGGTTTTGCTTGAACACTGTACTCCAGCTTCAAATATGTCATAATTGACACATCCTTCACTATGAAGATTTTCATCATAAAGGAACACAAGCTTTGGAAAAAGTACAGGTTTTTTCATTCCTTCTTTACCTTGTCCACCTGCATGGACTCTTAAAATTGTTTTAGAGGCTAATTTGCCCCATTTATCAGTTGCTAATCCAAACGTAATCGTTAGAAATGGGTAATCTCCACGACTGCTTGCAACTGTATTGAATTTGTATTCCCATCCTTGATATCCTTGTCTCATTTCTTTTTTGACTTGTTTATTTCCAGATATTTTTGCTTCTTTTTGAGCAATTTCTTCTGGAATACCTAATCGGATGAGTTTTTCATATTCCTCTTTATATGCGGACTGATATGTTTTTTCTGCATATTTTGATAAAAGTTTATCTACTTCTGGAATTGTGAACCCACCGTATTGCTGACTTGCAGCCATTAATGTAATATCTCCAATTACATCAAAGGCAACGTCCAATGATTTTGGTTCGTTATACCAGACATTTCCCATTTCGAATCCACCTGACAAAACACTATTGACGTCAAAAATACAACAATTCATTGTATCTTGTCTTGCACCTTTATCATGAATATAGATATATCCAGCACCTTCTGCTTTCTTTTCTTCAGAGTTTAAAAAATACTCCCTGTACTGGGTTGTTTCTAAAACATCTAATTTTTTAACTCTTTTTGTACTGACCATATTAGAATCAGCATTTGCGTTTGACTTGTCTCCAATAAACTGGATTGTGTTACATTCTCTTGTTACTTCATCCATCAGTTTTGCATTCCGCTTTACCCAATTTCTGTAGTCCATGTAAGATATAGCTACATCAGGTCTTACCTGTGCTAATGCCTTTTCTACTAATGAATGAATTGTTTCTACAGATACTTCTGTTTCTGCATTATCGTCCAGTTCATGTTCTACAATTTCCAGAATGTTTTTCTGGTCAATGTAAGATAATTTTGTTGCAATCCTTGCGGCACTTTTCCCTACGGCATTCAGAATCTTCTGGCTGTTCCATGCTTCTAAGTTCCCGCTTTTCTTGATGACTTTTACATTGATATGTTCCTTTACAGGATATTCATCAGCATCATCTTTATAATTGTCTCCCATTGTGTTTTCTCCTTTCTTTTATTCTGGGCTGACCACTTTTCCTTTTATAAGTGGTACTTATATATGTATAAAAAAATTAAAAAAATATACAAAATATAGGAATAAAGAAAAGAAAGTGTACAATATTTTGTAAATAAAAAAAGACACGGAATTGTGTCTTCTTATACTTTATCTTCGCTCATAAATTTGGCTGTCGCATTTTGATTTCAAATATGATTTATTTTCATACATAATTTTATCGGCTCTTTCAATAATATCACTATATTTTTTATCACCCTTTTGATAAATTGTATTTCCACAAGCCATTTCTAAATATGGTGTTTTGTTTATCTTATTTTTGCTATTATATTCCTTCACCTTTTTTATAAATGCACTTTGTAATTTCAATTGTTTTTCTAACGTAAGTCCTTCTTGCAAGATAATAAATTCATCGCCACCGATTCTATACACATTTTTATTCCCATATACAGAACACATTAAAATTGTAGCATTTTGGATTAATAAGTCCCCATATGTATGTCCGAAATTGTCATTATAATATTTTAGGTTGTTGATATCAAAATATGTGATTCCGACATCTTTTAAATTTATTAATTGCAAGCTTTTATAAAAATAATTACGGTTGCCTACGCCTGTCAATGCATCTGTATACGCATCACGGTACATAATCCTGATATTTGATATTGTATTTTTTATTGTTTTACACAATTCACAGCATGTATAATACAAGAACCCTATTTTTACAATCATCATTGCTTTAAATTTGTATATGTCCGATGTTTCCTGGATATAGCAGGTCAAAATAAAAAATAAAAGTAATATGACAACAGTATTCAAGACGAAAGGGGTTTTTTCTGTCCTGCCACTTATTTTTATTTTATAAAAAGCAAAAATGAACTCTGCTATACAAAAAATGTAATATACACCCATTATTTCTGCAAAATCAATAATATTGAATATCTGCAAACACATGATAATGGAAACAAATACCATATAGGATAAAAATTCGATATTCAAATTATTGGAATCAAAGTCTTCATTATAAATTAAAAGGACAATTGGTATTGCAAAAAAAGTAAGGTAATACAAATAGTACTGCCCAATTCCTTTAGAGAGGAATATTTGCAGAAAATAAAGATTACAATTCGACATCAACAATAAAAATAAACTTATTAATCCGTAGCATAATGGACTTTTGTTTTTCTTTTTATAAAAATGATATTTCTCATTTACCCAATATAAAAATAAAAATAAGACACTGATAAAGCCTAAAAGGACATTCGTAATCAAATCTGGAAGTTCTGATTTTATTTTTGACAAAATCAAATCATTTGCTGGTCCAAGATAAATATTAATCAGGGAATCGGGAATTCCATATACATATTTTATTGATATTGTAAGTTGTTTTCCAAGGGACGCTTCATCTTTTATATTGTATAAAACCCAAGTCGCCCCTGGTGATTTAGACACACTTGTAGCTTCACCAAAATGGTATTTCACATCATTATCGATTGAAATGTCAATATAGGCATTTTCAACATAAAACAGGAGAGACTGGTTTAATAAATCTTTTGTAATGTCCTTTGTATATGTGACTGTATTTGTTTCTATATTTTTTTGTATTTCCCATTGTGTCTGGCTTATGGTATATGGCTGTGTATCTACAATAGAGAATTTAGACATAACAAAGCCAGATAAGCTTAATGTTAAAAAAATAAGAAGAATAAATCTAAATAATATGGATTTATTCTTCTTCATATATTCAGATATTTTCATATTTTTCATGATGTATTCCTTATTTTTAAATATAGTTATATACATATATGTCTAAAAAAAATATGAAAACATAAAAATCTTTTATTTTTATTCATAATCAGAATAATCTTTTTCTGAGTTAGATTCTATGTTCTGATAAGACTTCTCTGAATATCCATATTCATCGTCATCATTATCCATATAGTCCATATAATTTTCACCATTGTAATCATAATCATACTTTTCATAAACGCTCTGGTAAATACCTCTCAAAAATTCAGTACAAACATTGTCTATTTCTTTTTTTTCCTCTTTTGTTAAATGGGCATGTTCATAATTATTTATGGCATAATCATTTTTGAATTCATCAGGAATTTCTAATTCAGAAATAAACTCTTCTTCGCATCCTGGTCCATACTCTCTGGCTAACTCAATTAAATCAGGAACCATCTCACTAAATTCTGGAATATACCAATCAGAGTTTGCATTCATTCCATCTTGGTCTAATAACATTTCTTCAATCATTCTGTCTTCATAATAAGAGGTATAGGTCCCTGGATTACTCAAAAAATTATTGTCTATTACACTATAGTCTTCATCATTGTAATAGTTCCATGTCGATTTAGGACGGATAAATTCAATTGCTTTTGCTTTTTCGGTCAGATTCTGTCTGGCAACCTTATAACTGTCAATTAAATATTCTTTTTCTTTACACAAGGAATATAAAAATGATGTTAAGCTCAATATATATCCTTCAAATACAGGCTGTTTTACATATAATCCTGAATTCGAATGCATATCCCCATCTGTTGGAATACATATGGAACATGCTGGCAGTCCAACGTCCCTATATGCAAATGCTTCATCATACATCCCAGTTGATTTTTCGATTACTTCTGGGCAGTTGATTTGAAATGTTTTAGGGATATTATGTTTGTTTGCTTTTATAAAACAGAAATCTGTCTCATCATTTTCTATACGGAGTACTGACCTTGCAACAAATTCATTCAGCGCAAAACCTAATTTTCCATAGGTCAAATTTTCAAGACTAAATAATTTATCATCATCAAATCCTTCCCATGTGACATCTAGGGCAACACACAAATTTACGTTTTTTCCCATACCTACCAATTTTTTTGCGACTTCCTTTGCACCTGCGCAGCCGCCTGTCTCTTCGTCCCCATTGAACGCAAACACAATATTGTTGGGAAAATCTTCCTCCTTCATCATAATGACTTCCGCTGCATTTGTTGCCAAATTATCGTATGTACCATGTAAAAATCCATTTTCATCCAGTTCGCTGTAACAATGTGTAATATTTGGTACGACATCTATATGGGATGACACTAATAGGATTTCGCTTGGAAGTTCCTCAAACGGCACTTTTGTCCAAATGGATGTTACTCCTAAATCATAGGTTTCTTTATATGGGGAATGTTCCAGCTCTTTCCTGATTGCATCTAATTTTGAAACATCGGTAAATCTTTCATGTGTGCTTCTGCATGGTTTTGCAATCCGTTCCATTAAATCGATGTGGTCTATTTCTATTTTATCCAGAGTATCCCTATAATTTGTTTTGGGGTTCTCTTCAACAGTGTTTATGGCTTCTGAATTTAAATTTGGTTCGTTTCCCTTATTGTTTGTTTTATCTTCGTCATTTGTATATTTGAAAAAAAACATATTATTTCTATTCCTTTCTTTTTTATTATTTCTGGCTATATACCTATTTATATATGTAAAAAAAAGTACGAAAAATAGTAATAAAAATAAAAAGAACCGAAAAATCGGTCCTTAAAATTGATAATTTTTTGACCAAACCAAGTTTTAGCTGTGTTGCGGTTTATATCTTTTATAACTTGAGCTTCCATCCATTAAATGAATACAAAAAAATCCAGCGGCATCTACGCCCAAACAGGATAAGTCAGGATTCCATCCGTTTGTTTTTTGACCAATCGTATTTGCTGTGCATCCACAATTCAGAAGCACCTTATCTTTATAGAGAAGTACTTTTTGATATTTCTCTTCAGCACCTTGATAAAATTGCTGGTATAATTCATGGTTGTTTGTAAAAATTTCTTTTGTTTCTATATGACCACATATTATTTTTATTTTATCTTCGTCTAATTGCTTTATTTTCTTTTTGTAATCATAAAAATTAGGGTCACTTCTAATTGAAAATTTATAATTATAATCTAATTTTATTGCTTTTTTTGTTGCAAATTCCTGCCAGTCCATATTATTATCCCCACATGAAACTGGGCTTCCATGTACTAAATAAAGTGGAATTGCTCCAATTTCAAGCATATCTGTGATGGGACAGGTCAATAAAAATTTTAGATAAAGTGCCCGTTCTTTATCGGACATTTTGTTGCACAAATACTCTAACAGTGGCTTTGCTGTATTTGATAGCAAATAATTCAACCAATATGATTGCAAATCATCATCGCCAGAACAGAGCTGGTACATTATATGTGCATATTCATGGTCCCCTAAAATTAAATGGATGTTGTCATGTTCCATAATATCATCCAATATTTCTAAACAGGCACTTGGGTTTTCATCATTTCCATCAAAAATATCACCAAGAATATATAATTCATCATTATTTTTAAATTCTATTTTTTCTTTCATTTTTTCATAGGCTTCTTTCGCACCATGAATATCACTCATAAAATAATACATTTCTATCCCTTTTCTTATTTGTTCTCAGATGGATGTAAATCTTCTTCCGACAATAAATTTAAATTGATTGGCTTAATTTCATATTCAGGTTCATTGTTTTTATTATTTTTGGTTTTATCTGTATTTTTATTTGTTATGTCTTCCATTATACTCTTCCTTCTTCCTTATTATATTCCTTATTTATATATGTTAAAAAAAAATAGAAAAATAGGCATATCTCAGCTATTTTTCTCTTTTTCTAAATGTAGGAATATTCCTCAAATTTTTGTTCGGGTTCCTTTTCTATATGATTTTCTAATTCATTTTCAAAAATTGCTGATAATAATTCAGTATCTATAAAGGTTGATTTATTTGTCTCTAAAAAGTCGGATAATGTATGTACATTAATTTCATGGCTTAAATTAGGGATGAAAAAATCTGGAAAAACACCATAAGTCTGGGCTTTTAAAACAAAATCTTCACACTCCTCATTTGATATTTCTTTATTTGACAATGCCTGTAAAATTTTATTGTTTAAATAAGAAGTCTGTCTGGATAATCTATATATTTCTGGTTCAATCAAGGCTGTCCTTTTTGTATTGAGAAATTGGTTTTCCATATTCCAGTCATTCATGGTGTTTAATATTTTATTTACTAAATCAAAATGGCTTTCTCCAGTAATATCAATATATTTTACCTTTCCATTTTTAAGACCTAATATTACAATATCTTGATTTGTGGATAGTTTCCTTCTGGGTATATAATCCACCCATGAAACACGGTTGTCCAATTGTTGCAATAATAAACCAAGGTCTTTTATGATTTTGTTTTTATCAATGTCAGTTTTTGAAGGCATCTTTGCCACCATAATATTTTTATTTTCAATAAACATATTTATTCTCTTTCTATCTCGTCATCCTCATGGTCTATATTAGGAAACGTTTTTACGAATTCTTTCATCTCTTTTTTATCATACCCATGACAATCTTTTACTTTTGCCTGAAATAAATGTGCATTGGATAATTTTTGCTCTGTAAAATCACACAGATAAAATTCAGCGTATGTTAAATTTGCATGATTAAAGTCACAATCATGGAAAGAGCAGTTTGTAAATTTTGCAAAAGATAAATCAACATTTGAAAAATTTATTTTATCAAACATAACTGAATTAAAGTGTGCCCTTGAAATCGTGCCCTTAAAGGTATTTATTTTATCAGGTAAAATTTTCATATCTTCTGTACATATCATCCATTTCTTATGCTCTTCTGCTACCCTGTCAAATTCATCCTGTGTTATATTTTGTTCCATTGTTTTTCCTTTCTATTATCTGTCTATTTCTATTTCTTCTGTTTTTTCATATTGTCTGATATCTTCTTTTATAACGCCGTCATCATTTTGATATTCTTGTAAAAACGAATCACGGCTTAAAAATTGTTCTGTTAATTCCTGTATTGTATCTTCATATATAACATTTGGAGACGTTATTTCGTTTGTTCTCATGTGGTAATACCATACTTTGTCAGATACAATTTTTTGGATTTTGTCTTCCATGTTTTCTTTTACATATGTATTGGCATATTCCACAGGGTCTTTATCTAATAAATATTTTTTGTTTTTTGTTTCATAAGGATAAATGCATTTTGATAAGTCAATATCTGATAAATGTTTATTGTCTTTCATTTTTTCACTCCTACATATATATTTCAGTTATATATGTAAAAAAAAGTTTCAAAAATGGGTATTCTTTAGTATAAAAAAAGATAGGTCTTTTGTGACCTATCTTTTTTTTATACTATTGTGTTAAGTACTATTTTACATCGCTAAATATAATACCCTCTTGGAATCCATTTCCTATCACATGGCAGCAAAACTGAATTACTAAGTCTCGGACACCATTAAGGTCTACTTGATAAGACAATTCATCTGTTGTTTCCGAAGTAATTTTAAATGTGGGGTATAATATGTTTCCATCGGCGGATATCGTTACATCAGCATAACTTCCATTACCGACCATATCTTGCATTGTAACAAAATCTATTTGCAATATACTATCAAAATGTTCTCCATATGGTATATGGACTTCTGCTGTTATATCGTCTGACCCACTACCCATTGATAAAATTGCATTATATACAGATAATTTAAACGCTGTTGAGTTTGAATAATTATTATTAAATATGTCTCTGTCAGATGAGTTCCAATCAGTAAGATTTGCTTGAATAACGACATCTGATTTAGGTGTCGAGGTAACAAATGGTACAGCTCTTACATCAACTGTTTCTTTATAGCTATCTGCGGTGTCTACAATTGTATTTTCTTCTGATTCAACAAATTCTGATTGAATTGTCTTTTCTTCTGTTTCTTCTCTGTAATCAGTATAAAATGAAGTAGATTCTTCTTCTGATATTGTTTGTGATAAAAAAGACTCGTCATATTCTGTTGTAGAATCATCAGAAATTATATTTTCTATACTAGAAAAAAATGATTCTATAATTTCTTGTAAGCTAATAGGTCGAAAAATTGTAAATCCCAAAAATCCCAATATAGTGATAATACCAATTTTTTTAATTCGTTTCCACATGAATACTCCTCCTTTTCTTTTTCCTTCACTTACATTATAAGATATAAAATAAAGTAATGATAATACTTTTTTGGCAAGAAGTTGTCTTATATTAGCGAAAAAAGTGATGTAAAAATAAGAGAAAACTACACATAATTTTATGCATAGTCTCCTCTTATTTAGGTACTTTTATTAATAACAGCCTTCGTATTCACTTGAATATTTGTGTATATTTTCTATTTTTCTAAATACAGAGCCTCCAATATTTCCACTTGTACATTCAATGACATAATGTCCACCGCCTGTTGCTGTAAATGCACTATTACTTGGATATCCAGGAGCGCCATCTGGCAAATAACCTACATAAATTACAACATGCCCTGTATAAGATACACCATTTTTACCTTGTCCACCGTTAGCATGTGCAAGAATACTTCCAGGGTTCGGGGTACTGAACGAATGTCCCTGAGAAGCATAAGTAGATGCGGACCATCCTGATGTATATTGTGTTGCACCCAATGCTTTATATAAAACACCAGATACGAAACCAGAACATTCGGAACGTCCAGAATCATTATATACACCATTATTATGTGCGTCCCCTGTTAAGCTGTAAGTGAATTTACCAACCTTACTCAATCCTTCTTCGATGACTTTTAACCTGTCTTCCGAAATATTTGGGTTTAAGGCTTTTACCTGATTTAATATAGATTGAATCTGGTCTTTTGTTAATGGTCTTACTTTACCGACAGGGAAAACAACTTCACCAATTTCCTCCCAGTTTTCATAACCCATTTCATAATCATTTTCATAAGTATCGTACAAATCGTGTAAGTCTTCCATGATACTTTCATCCAATGTTCCATCTTCTTTGAACCAGCCATCAAAGCCATATTCATCTTTTGAATCATATAAGTCATCATGATAATTGCATTCAAACTCTTTCTCTCCTGTTATTTTTCCTAACAGGAAATTTTTAATTGTGTCAATTCCCTTTGCCTCATCATAATAGACGTGTCCATAAACATAAGTGATAGCGCCTATAGGGGAATGTGGAAATGGTACAAACCAGTTCGTGAACCGTTTCATCCAGTCCATTTTCCATTCTGATAATGTCCTATAAGTAGGGATGGAACTTAGTGTGTTACCTAAAGCAAAATCAGCAGAGGTTAAAAAATATGTCGTCTTAAATGTGTCTAAGTTTGCCAGTGTCTCAAAGGACATTTCTTGGCGTATATCGACTTGTGGTGTAATATGACCTCCACAATGTCCCTGGCATACGTAAACTGTCTGCCAGCATCCAGGGTCTTCTGCGGAATGCCATGCATTATGTTCTTTATGTTCTTCCTTTCCACAGTTAATTTTATAGCAGCTTGCACTATGGGAGTGGTTAGGGTCTGAATTACTGCAATCTAATTCACCACCATGACAGGAATCTGTATGTTCATGTATATATCCTGGGCAGCTATCATTTAAATCCAATTTTTCATCTGAACCCTTTTGATATTCTCTATAATTATCACATTCACCTTTTGCATCACTTGGTTTTTTATCGACAAAAGCACCAGAACTTTCTAATAACGCCGTCATGTCTATACTATGGTCTGGCAAAGATTCATTCAATACTGCAATGGCTTTCATCATGAAATCATCAGCAGATGCCCTTAACTGATTGATGGATTTTGAATATTCCTGTGTATATCCATGATAATATATATTGGAACATAACGCTTCACTTGCTGGCGGTCTGTCCAGTGTCCTTGTCTCTGTGTTGTACCTTACCGCAGAGGATTTCGCATATAATTTATCAGACGTACAATCATTCTCATCCTTATACGCATAGCCCATGATATTGTGGCTTGTGACATACATATAATAAACATAGGCTCTTGCCGTATTCCATGTTTTAAAGTTAATTTCGTCTTCATACCTGTAATGCATCATACTGGTAATCGGTAACAAGTTTGATGCCAGTGCTGGGACTTCTTTTCTGCTTCCTTCTGGGACTCCTGTATCAATATCTTCAGCCGCCCAGATATGCCTGATTTCACCTTCATTAACATCTTTATACCATGCATAATTTTCGGATTCTATTTTTCCACCATCTACATTCAAGAAATGATTTTCAGCGTCTGTCTGGCACACTTTTTCAAGCTGTGTATTAAGATTTTCTGCTGCATCATCTACAATAATCTGTACAAAGTTTCTATTATCGAAAATATCCGTCAAATTAGTCCCTGCTACGGCTGATACAAATTTTGAAGCAATTGTACTGACAATCGTAGGACCGCTGACAAGTAACATATATAACAAAATGAATACGCCAAGGGCTATCATGATTGCAATAATCAGTTTCTTTTTTAACCGATTAAGGAAATGGAATGGGGTCATAATAAAACGGAATGGGGTGTTTGCAACATGGAGTACATTTCTGAATCCCTTTTTTATATTTGATAATTTGTCCCTAACTCTGGAAACCCATGAAAATTTATTACCCACCCAGTTTTTTGCATTTATAATTCCAAGGCGTCCCTGGCTGTATTTTAAATTTAAAGTGTCTTTTTTGCTTAGTTTGCCTTTGTTTTTCAGACCCTTTATACGGTCCTCATAATTTACTTTTTTTGAATCCCGTTTCTTTAATTTATCATTTCTTTTTTGTTCTTTTCTCTGTTCTTTTATATTTTTCCAGTCTTCGCTATGCTTTTGGTTATTCAGCTCTTTTCTGTCATTACGGAAATCTTTATATTTATCATTGGCTTTATCGTTTAAATTTACTAAAGAATTCACCTTATCATTTACATAGCCAGTTGTAAATTTGTCTACTGTTTTAAGTCCTGCGTTTAATCCTGCATGGACGGCATGAACCCCTGCATCTGTAACCAATGAACCTGTTTTGATGGCAATTTTTGCAGAAGTTTTAGCTACCTTATATCCGTTTCTGTAAAAATCAGCACCTTTCATCATATCGTCACCAATGACGCTGTTGGTAACTATTCTGGCACCCATCATTTTAGAATTGCTTTTACCAGAGCCTTGTTTCCGACCTTTTCTATCAAGACCTTTCGTGAATGTTTCTTTATATGTATTAACATCTTTTATATTTTTGTCAATACGGTCTAATGTTTTTTTAAAGTCACCAATTTCATGCAGTTCTTTTTTCTTGCTTGCAAGTTCTTCTTTTAATTTTGATGGGCTTTTAAATTTATTTTTATCTGCTGGGGAAACATTCTGCATAATCTTATTAAAATGTTCATCAGTCATCCGTCCAGCCTTGATTTCTTCCTTTGCTTTGGACAATGCGCCTAATTCATTTCGTTGTTTTAATTTCAAATCGGTCAATTGATTTTGCAGGGCTTTCTTTGTTGCTGGGTCAGTACAGGATGTTATTTTCTTTTGTAAATCTTGCGCAGCTTTTGCATAATTAGAAGATAAGTTCTGCTGCTGTCCTACAATGGAGGATAATGCGAATTTTGTTAAATCGTCCTGTTTTTGGTTTAAATCCACAATATCTTTATATGCAGATGCAAATTGGACATTTCCCATTGCATTGCTTAACACCTGTTCCCGTTTTTCTTGTAATTTTTCTATTGCATCGTTACATTCTTTTTTATTTCCAGTGTTAAAGTGGATTCCATCGATTTCCATTGTTTTATTAAAGGACTGAATCACATTTCTTTGCATATCGTGATATGCTGTAATCCTTTCGGAATTACTTGATGCATGTAGAATGGCATCATTCCTTTTTTGTTCCTGGGAAGCATTTCTCATGACATCTTTTACTTCATCTTTTGTCAATTGTTGCCCGTTCACAGAAGATGGTGTATATGTCAATTTTTTCCCATTTACAGTCCGTGTAAAAGAGCCAGTCCTTCTCAATTCGTCTTGTTCCCTTGCAGATAATGTCATCCCTTTTCCAGAGACATCAAAAGAGGGGTTGTTTGTCTGTGTGCTTCCAGTAACAGTGAGGATACTCGTTGAACTATGCAGAATCTGTTTCGCATAGTCTTGTGCATCGGTTCCATACCCAGCAATTTTCATCATATCCTGCATACCCTGGCTGTTAAAATTAACGCTGTCATATGCCTTGATTACTTTATTCTGTTCATAATCACCTGCGACCATACTTACGACAGCAATTGCCTTGTCCATCTTTTTGGAATTTGTGTATAAATAATTTTCCTCTTCTTTTGTACCTTGCGCCGCATAACGTCCAGTCTGTTCTACTATTGTCGCCGTAAATGACGATACATCCCTTGTCGCTAAATCTATCTTTCCGTCAGTCTGTCTGTAAATATCATTTGAAAAATTTTCGACCGCACGTTTAAATGTCTGGCTCGTTGAGCTTGATGATATGTTTGCATTAAGATTAGAACCATTACTGGAAGACATTTTATTTCTTTCATAATGATTTTTGGTCTCCTGTGACGTAGGTTTTATTTGATTATTTGGAATTCCCTTGTCTATATTATTTAACGGGTTTATATTATTTATCGGATTTTGTTTTCCTTTATCTGCCATTATATTTGCCTCGTTTCTTCCGTTGTACATAATTTGTTCTATGTATATATGTCTAAAAATTTTCAAAAAATGGAATTAGATTTGCCCTTTTGTAAAAAAGAGAAAAAAAAATAAAGGCTGGATAATTTCTAGCCTTTACTTTATTCCATATTCACTATAATTCGTCCCATGCCGTGTCTGGGCTATCTTCCAGTGCATTTAAATAACGTTCTTCTTCCAGTTCTCTTTCTACTTCCCCTTTTATTTCAGATGTATCAATTTCATTTGTGATTTCAAAACGGACTGCATTTTCAGGGATTAACATCCTTATAATATTGCCACCCTGTAATTCATCATCTACTTTACGTTCTTCAGTCATTAAATTCGGGGTTTCTCTCGTTAAATAGAATAAAATTGGATTCATGATATGGCACATCAATAAATTATCTGTTGTTTCTGTTTGTTTTGATATGCTGGATTTTTCCAAGATATTGATATAAAAAATCCATGTTTTTTCCCCTTCATTTGCAAGGTTTCTTTTAAAATTTTGTAAACGGTTCCAGAACATTTTCAACTCTGGTTCCGCATAACTATGATAGATAACATCCAATGTAAAATATCCAGGGGTATTGTAGTCCATAGACAGCTCTGCATAAGCTTTATGTGCATTATAAATCCTTGTCCTATCTTTGGAATCTTCGTCATCTTCCATTGCATATGTCTGATAAGAAATTTCAACTTTACTAAATCCATCTATATTTTTTCCAGAAAGTCTTCTTGTAAACTGTGATATGGTATTCCTGTCAATATAAATGATACCATCCTGATTTTTGTTATTGTCTTCCATACATGAATTTCCTTTCTTATTTAGATAGAGAGCCTGAATATTCAGACTCCCTATTTTTATTATTTGTCGTTTTCTGCTTTTGTCGTCATAACCTTGAACAGCTCTGTATTCCGTGGGAAATTATCTGAGAATGGAATCGCTTGTCGTCCATTGAAGATAAGTCCATGACCTGGCTCTGCATTCGTCACAAACTCAATATCGTTGTCCGATAATTTTAATAATTCCTTTAACATGTTTCTATCCATTGCGGACTGGTTTAACATATATACAAAGGATGAGTTATTAATGATGGCTCTTGCTTCTGAACTGTTTAGCAAATCTTCTACGTTCTGGGTAATACCTGTCGGCACACCTTGCCATTTTCTGGCACGTTTCCATACTGTTTTCAAGAATTCAGATGTTGACTGGTTAGATAACAGCAAATGGAATTCGTCAATGTAAAACCATGTCCATTTCCCCTTACGTTTGTTATCCATCATACGGTTCCATACGTCATTCATACATACCTTCAATGCTAATTCACGGAGATTTGTTCCTATGTCTTTAATGTCATATACAATCATCCTGTTATCTAAGTCAACATTGGTCTTATGGGCAAATGTGTCAAAAGAACCAGTTGTGTATGTTTCCATTACCAACGCAAGGTTTTGGGCTTCTTGTTGTGGCTGGTTTAACAGGGCATCAAAAAGGCTGGTCATTGTCGGACACTGGCTTCTGTCAATTGTTGGTCTTTTGCCATGCTCATCAGGTGGTAACTCTTTTAAATGCTCAATATATGGGTTATAAATCTGTCTGATACATCTGTCCACAATAGATTTCTGGATTGGTGTAAGCCTTGCCCCATTTCCTAACATAGTTTCCAACATACCACAAACAAAGTCTGTCTTCATTGTAAGCGGATTACTGTCTGAATCGTGTGTACTGTCTATATCAAGGTCGAATGGGTTGATATAGACACCATTACCTGGTGCTATTTTTATAATTGAACCATCAAAAGCATTTGCCAACGGTGTATATTCACCATCGGGGTCTATGATATAAATATCTGCATCAGTGTTTAAATAAGCACTTGTCATTTCTCTCTTTGAACTGAAAGATTTACCAGAACCAGAGGAACCAAGTACGAGACCATTATAGTTCTGCCCCTTTAATCTGTTATAGACAATCAAGGATTTATTAATTGAGTTAACACCATAATATAATCCATTTTCATCAAACTGGCTTAATTCGTCAAATGGGATAAATACGCCAAGGCTTTCTGTTGTCAACAGTCTCTGCATATATGTTTTGTCAAGACCCATAGGCATTGCGGAACACAGTCCTCTCTCCTGCTGCATAAATAATGGTTTGATAGATGACATATATTTTGCAGCCACATTTTTAATGATGTTTGACTGTTCCTTTAATTCCTCTTCAGTTGATGCAAAATGGACTAATACCAGAGACATATAAAACATTTTTTGGTCTCTGTTCATCAAATCCTCTTGTAATCTGTCAACTTGGTCTTTTGCATTTTTTAAATCTGTTGAAATAAAATCAGGGTTATATCCGCCTTGAATTGCTTTCTTTTGCTTTTCCATAACTTCTGACGTAATATTGACGGACTGGTTATGAATCATTTTAATGGAATCTGTCTGCGGAATTGCTGAAATATGTAATGTAATACAGCTTTCAAAATTAACTGCACATAAGTCTGCCATAAAATTTGTATTCATCCAGTTTGCAACATTGTCAAGATACATGGCTTGTCCAAAGCGGTCTCCAATCTGGAAATTATTGCCTTTAAATTTCAGGACTTCAGGTGCAATGATATCTTTTGTTGTAAGTCCTTGTTTTGCCATTTCACCGAAATCTACAGAGACATTTCCATTTGCATCGTGCTTAAACCAATAATTTGGCTGTTTGGAATTTAAAATTGTATTTAAGACTTCTAATCTTTCTGAAAGATTTAATGGCTTTGATGGATGTCTTATAATTTTTCTAAAATTGGAATCAATTTCACCGCTTAATGTAGAAATACGTTTCATTGCTTTATCTACATCATCTGCTTCTGTTTTAAATGTCATATATTTCTTTGTTGAAATATTATTACGTGAGGATTCCAGTTTTTCCTTAATCATTTTTTCGATTTCTTTTCGATAAGTGTCAAACTTATCCCCTCTCATAATTGGAGCAACTTTTTCGAGTTTTAATTTCTCGTCCTCCACTCCATTTACAAAAGTAAAAAAGATATCTTCTTTTGGTGTAATCGTATTCAGGAACTTCATGTAATTTTCATAAATTTCATGCTGTTCTTCCTCTGATTTTGTTTGGAAAGCGATATCCTCAAATTCAAATGTCTTTGAAAATACGCCTTCATCCACTTGCATAACGCCATTGTCATATGACTCGATATATGGTAATGACTGCTGTACAGTTCTTGGAATTGCTTTTGGTTTTTTCTTTTTTATCAGTTTTTTGCCTGTAGCTGTAATAGAAGATTCCTTTTTATTCTCTTGTACATTAGCTTTTTTTGTTTTATCTTTTGTCATTGTTATCTCCTTTTATACGAACTATTTGATACCGACATATTCTGAAGAATTTGTAATCTTTTGTTTTTTATTCTTATTTTTATTTTTGTTCTTAGAACGTTTTGTACCTTCGGATTCATTTTCTTCTGAGTCTATATAATCTTCTTTCATCCATTCCCTCGTATTCATGTATTTTTCATATTCTGGGTGATGGACTTCTTTTTTTCTTACCATTGGATATATGAAATTTTCTAAAATAATAGAAAACAATACTTTTTCAAGCGGTTGCCCAAGCAATGTAATAAACCCTACTGCAAAAAATGGGATGCCGAATAATGATGCCGTTACAATTTTGTATGTAAGGCTGATGTCCCAATTTTTGATAAAAGACATATAAGGGAAAAGAATTGCACAGCCCCCTGCCGCCAAGCAGGATGCCTCACGGACAGAAAAATTTCCAATGAATTTTGTTTTATATTTTAAAATATCCTGTGGAATTGGTGCTTCTACCATATCCATCCTCCTTTCTCTTATGCGCCAAAGGCATCATTTATAAGTCCAATACTCTTGAACATCATAGATACACATGCGACACAGACACCAATCATGATAACTAAGGAATCACCCATCTCACTGCTTGCTGTCGCTGCCATGCCCACCTGTGATATTACGGTTGTTGTTACCCGTCCTATAATGACAAGGACACCTCCCTGTGCGCATATTGCAATAAATTTTCTGATATAACGTCCGCCTGCACCACGCCAGCCATCATCTGACATCAATGAAAATGCTATTGGCATAAGACAGGACCTGATAGCGATTTCTATCATTCTTGTCATTGCTACGACATAGGTTACAATTACAAGGACTTTTGAAATTATCATCATTGGGGCAAAAACCAGGAGTGCGTCACATAATGGTGTTATAAATGTAATATTTTCGCCATTGGTTTCCCTGGTCTCATAATTTTGTTGGACTTGGGTTTTTATTTCTTCCCTTGTTGTCAGTTGTACATTACTATTACTGCCTGCTGATGCCAGTCCATCGGCAAACGCATCGCCAAATTCTAATATTTTTTCCGTGATTTCTTGGCACTTCAATATCAGAACGGCGGCTATGACAAGCTTGGCAAAAAATTTTATAAATTGTTCCAAAGAGAACCTGTCCGAATTCGCCAAATCAATTAATGCTATCAAGAAAAATAAAGCAGCAAGTGCGCAGGCAACACCTTGCATGACTGGATAAGTACTGGTTGTTAAAGAATCAATGGAGTTCTTCGTGATTGAACCAACATTGATATCCAAAGTATTGTTTGACGGTGTTAATATGCTTGTCAAAGTAGCTCCGATTTGTTCAATATTCTCATAGGCATCTGCCATAGTGTTTGCAGCTATTTCAATTGTCGAATCTTTTAATCCCATTTCGTTTCATCACCTCCAGATTAGTATTTTTATATTCAGATTTGAAAAAACCTACCTAACATGGCAGGTTTTCATGTAAAAGCGATTCTATTTTTAATTACAGAACGGAACCCTTGATAGCGTCCCATACGAACACCCTGAACACTACAAATACGGCACCAATAACAAGGTCTTTTGCTGCGGTTGTCTGTGATTCTGGCTGGTCGTTTCTATATGCGAGGAATAATTTAAACGCACCTGAAACAATAAAAAATGCACCAATAAATGGGAAGATATCTACAACGACATCAAGAATGTCACCAACAAGGGCGCCTGGGTCACTTGCGGCTGCACTTGCCATCTGAGGCAGTGCTAATGCAAGTACAGAGGCTAATCCAGCCATCTTTGCTTTTGCATTATGGAATTGCTTTTTACTTTTTACAATCACATCTGTTTTGTTCTGTTTTCTTAATACATTCATTCGTATTTCTCCTTTTTAAATTTGTGTTTTGTCATCATTTGTAATAAATGAATCTGTCTCATTTATATATGTAAAAAAATTTTTATTTTTTGCAAAAAACTGCCCAAATTTTTCAATATTTATAAGTCCATGTCAGGAACTTCTCTTATTACATCTTTTTCTTCTTTTGCCATGTCATAAGACATACGGATATCGTCTAACAAAGAAGCATCCTTTTCGGACAATAATTGTCTCTTACGGTATAAATTTCCAGTTTTCAAAACATCATCAGCAATCAGATAATCGAGGACAAATGAAATAGGAACCGCCTCATTCTTTATGGTCAAAAAGTCTTCATTTTCCCCAAGCCATTTTTCATACATTCTCCTTGGAATTTCTGTGATGCTTACCAGCCCTTCATTTTCGTTCATGAAATTTGTTGCTATCGTATGCTGTTGTTTCGGCATATTGGAAACAGTATGCAAAAACAATGCCCTTTGGTCATGGGTAATCAAATCTTCATAAATTGCTTTTATAAAATGCGGTGAATTTGCACCACAGGCAATTCTGTTACGCTCTTCGTTATATATATATTTCATCTTTTTTGTCCTTCCTCTCTTTATTTTTTCCATATCTATATATGTATAAATATTTTTGAAAAATGGGGAATCTGGCTCAAAAAATCTATTTTTTTTAGACATATATAAATGAAGTATGAATAAAAAGGAAAACAACTTATGAATAAGGAGACAAAGAACAAAAATGAAAAATCAGAAGTAGACGTTATTTTTAAAACGTATCAGGAAAACAGGGATAAAAAAATCCGTGAACAGATATATCAGAAAAATGAGAACCTTGTGTATTTCTTTTTGTCCAAATACAAAGGAATGCCAGATTATGAAGATATTTTGCAGGAAGGAAAGATTGGTCTTTTAAAAGCAATTGATAAATATGACCCCGATAGCGGAATACAGTTTTCTACTTTTGCCGCACATTACATCAAAGGCTATGCAAAACGTTGTTCCCATTCTTATACATCGCTTTATATTCCTGAATATATGAAATGGAAATATAAACGCTTTCTGGAGTGCATGGACTCTGGTATGGCAATGCAGGAAATTATGGATTATACGGGATTAAAAAAGGAAGAAATCCTTCAATTGAAAGATTATAAAAACCTAAACCATCTTATCTATATGGATGGCACTGTTTCTCAGGATGATGGCGACTGTAATTATGCAGAGATGATTCACGATGAACGGGTGCATATCGAAAAAGACGTCATCCTTGCTGATGTGAATGGACAAGTCTTTTCTATTTTACAAGATACCTTTGACGATTTTTCAGATTTACAGAAAAAAATATTATTTTACCATTTCGGACTTAATGGATATCCCCAATTAAAGAACACTGAAATAGCAGAAAAACTGAATATATCCCCATTAATGGTAAAACGGACAATGGCTGTTTTTGGACGGAGACAAGGTATTTTTAAACGAAATATCAGGAATCGGTTTTCTATTCCAGCATTCATAAAGGATGTTGATATTGCAGACATGTTATACAAATGATTTTCGAAGAAGGGCAAACAAATGAAGACAAAAGAACTAGATATTGATTATCAGGCAAAAAAAGAAGAATTGATAAAAGAGGCTATTTTCTTACAGGAAAATATAAGACCAGTTTATGAAAAAGAAAAAGATACAAAAGATGAGGAGTTGGAAAAATGTTAGATAGAAATTTAGCAACGCCAGATTTGCCTTTATTAAACAGGCTGGCTAAAAATGGTGAGACTTATGTTTCTGAGTCAAATCGAACTATTGAAGATGATGAAGCAATCATTTTTGATGCAGCATCCTCAATCCGAAAAAGGACTCACATTTCGGAGCTTCGTTTTGACCAGATATTCCATGCAACAATGCGTTATTTTACAGAAATTGAAAAATATAAGTATAAATCATATCAATCGGGTGAATTAAAAAAGGAAGAATTTTACAAAGAATGTGGTAAATATCTGGTACAAAATTATGAAGAAATGAAAAACCAATTTGATTTTAATGTCATGATGGAACGTATTGTTTTGGCTGTATTTCAATATGATGTACTCCAGCCATTAATTGACAATCCAGAAACATCTGACATAAAAATATGTGGTCCAGATGATATCCGTGTCCGTGTTAAAGGTAAGGCATATAAATCAAATGCCATGTTTTTAAATGCAGCCGATTTATACAGATTTATTGATGGGCTTGCTATAAGAAACCATGTTGATATATTTTCGCACCCTTTAATTACATTTACAGATAAACACGATGAAAATTATATTCTTCGTTTTACAATATCATCCCCTACTGTTACTGCTGTAGATTACCCATATCTTCATATCAGGAAAGTTTCAAAACATAAGCCATCGTTTGATGATTTAATTAAGGCTGGTATGTTGACTCCTGATATCAAGACATATTTAATTGACAGGGCAAAATTAAGTAAAGGTATTGTATTTGCGGGTCCTCCAGGCTGTGTTGACAAAGATACAGAATTTTTTAATGGAAAAGAATGGAAATCTATTGCCAATTACATTGATGGGGAACAAGTATTGCAATATGATACAGAAACTGGTGAAGCTAGTTTGACCATACCTGATGAGTATATCAAAAAACCTTGTAATATGATGTATCATTTTGAAACAAAATATGGTCTTGACCAGACATTATCACCAGAACATAGAGTTCTCTACTATAACAAGACTCATAAAAATGGTAAAAAAATATGGTCTAATGTTCCTAATATTATATCTGCTGAAGAATTAGCTAAAAAACAAAATTCTGGACATTTTTACGGTGGGTTCAAAACATCTTTTAAATATAATGGTAATGGCATTGATTTATTAGATGCAGAAATTAAATTAATGTTAGCTGTTATTTGTGATGGCACTTTTGATAATAGGGGAAAAACAGATAATAGATGTACGATTAATATCAAAAAAGATAGAAAGAAAAAAGAGTTAGAAAATATTTTAGAGAAGTGGGGTCATTCATATACACAGAAAGATTATAAAAATGGATATACTAGATATACATTTTGCGCTCCACGGAAAGAAAAAGAATTTACATCTTATTGGTATAATTGTTCTCAAAAACAATTACAATTAATTTGTGATAATGTTTTATTTTGGGATGGGCATATCGATAAAAATGGGCGAAAAGAATTTACAAGTGGAAATATAAATTCAATTAATTTTATTCAATTTGCTTTTTCTGCTTGTGGATATCGAGCTGTTATTAATAACGATAATCGTAAGGGTCAAACATATAAAACTAATGGAAAAAATTATATAAGAAAAAATAATTATTATAATGTTTTAATTTCAGATAATACTATTGTAGGGATGGCTTGGCACAATGATGGTCGGAATAATAATGTAAAATTAAAAGAAGTAGTCCCTGAAGATGGAATGAAATATTGTTTTACTGTTCCAAAAGATACACTTGTATTAAGACGAAATGGGAAAATTTTTATAACTAAAAATTCAGGGAAAACAACGGCTTTAAATGCATGGATTGAATATATCCCTAAAACGAGAGAAACACTTGTTATCCAGGAAAATGATGAGTTATATACAGAACAATCTGGATTCATGTTTAAACATGTTTCTCATGGATTTCAGGGAGAACCTATTTGTACACTGGAAGACCTTGGTAAAATGGCATTAGTTGAAGGCTGTAATGAATTTATTATCGGTGAGGTTAAAGGTGGAGAAATGCGTAATGCAATGACACTTATTAATGCTGGTGGACATGCTGCTTTATCAGTACATAGTACAAATGCTTATGAAACACTTGATAAAATGGCAGACCTTGTAAAATATGGCTCTACTTACACTTTTGAGGAAGCAAGACGTATGTTAAAAACATTTGACACGATTGTTTATCTGGAAGGATATAAGGTCCGTGAAATCCTTGAATGTGAAGGATATGATGATGAATCTGGACGTTATATTTATAGGAACATTTATAAGTATGGAATTTAAGTAATAATACAAATACTGGATGTTATACTTTAGCATTCAGTATTTTTTATTTTATGATTTTTATATAAATATAGAGCTTTCGCCTTTTTTTTATACATATATAAGTAGAACAAAGTATTTTATTTCTTATATGAAAGATGAGGAGCTGCATATGGCAAATAAAAATAAAACGGACATTCCTTTTGAATCATATGTTATGGATATTTCATACTATATTCCTGTTGGACGTGAAAAAGCAGTATCAAGAAAAGATTTAATGAAAGTCACAGGGCTTCCTGACAGGGTAATCCGTAGAATGATTTCAGAATCGGCTGAACCTATTATCAATATTGGTGACGGTTATTTTATCCCAGATGTAACAAACGAAAATGATATGGATTTTTTACGGAAATATGTCCAGATGGAAAATAACAGAATTCATCGGTTACAGGTAAAAATGCAAAAATTTGAAGACTATATTATTTAATTATAAAAAAAGATAGGAACTAACATATTTAAATTAGTTCCTATCTTTCTTTTTATCTATTTGAACGCACTAACCGTAAAAAGGAGACATATATATTATACAATATTTTGTATGAAAAATTTGTATTTTTATATATTTTTTAGTTATTTTTCTAAAATTTCTTCCTGTTGCAATTCTTTAATCTGTTTGTATAATGTCAGTTTTACTGCGCATCCTAATGCCATGTTTTCATCCACGCCTCCAGCAAGCTTTTCCATTTCTATTTCATATTGGGTTTCCTTATAATTTACTAATTCAGCAGCCAGAGTCTTTGATAAATTTCCAATACATTTATTATTCCATAATAATCTTATGGCTGGTTCAGGTTCACCGATTTCTGGGGTATATGTATAATTTTGTGTTTGTAAATGGATTGTTTCGGTTGGGTTTTCTTCCATATATTTTTTTAATTCTTTTAAGTTCTCTTGTCTGGAAGAGCCATCATCATTTGGGAAAGTCACGCCTTTTAACTTACATGACATTGTGTATTTTTTAAGGGTCGGTTTGTCCATATATTTGTATAAAAAGCTTACTTTCCTTTGATAGTCATTAATTGTCTCTGTCAAACAGATATTATCTAAATCTTCATCCCTGATTATCTTATTATCGACCATAAGCCCTAAATCATTACAATTAAAACAAATAATACATGATTCAATGAAATTCCACTTAAATGCTTTTGTAATCATTTCTGGATATTTTGGCAAAATTTCGACACATTTTTTTGCAATGTCTGGCAACGTCTTGTCTTCTGCTACGCAAAGGTCATTCCGTAAATACGGGGAATCTTTCACACATAGATTTATATCAGTCCTTAATTTATCAAGTTCCACAATATATGCGGCATTCTCCAATAATTCGTCAGAGGTCTTTTTGAATGTCACAAGGTTTTTATAAAATAACTGGGCTTCTTCTAATGATGAAAAATACATCTTGGGTTTTGGATTACATTTCTGGAATAAATCCAATTGTTCGCATAAATGGATTGCATTTAAAAATCGGAATGGCATTGTGTTTACTATTTCCTGATATTTATTTGACGATATTCTTTTATTGTATTTTTCTAAATAATTTTTATACTCATTGAAGTCTTTTGTGTACATTTCTGCATATAATTCATGTTGATTAAACATTTCTTTTATCCTTTCTTCTGTTTTTATTCCCTATATATATATGTCAAAAAAAATACCAAAAATGGTTCAAAATAATAAAAAACAGACCTATTTTACAGGTCTGTCTTTCCTTATTACTTTTTTTGTTCTTTCCAATTTTGTAATATTTTGTGTTCGATTAACACTTTTTTTAACAATATGAAGTACCTGTCATCCAAAAGGAATTTTTCACAATCAGATTCCATAATTTTTATGGATTGTTCTGGTGTGAAACTTTTTTTATAACTTCTCTCTGAGGTCATGGCATCGTATACATCTGCAATCTGTACCAATAATGCTTCATCTGGTATATCCTTTAATTTAATCTGTGCCATATAGCCATTCCCATTTGGTTTTTCGTGATGATATAAACAAATGTTTTGTACTATATCTGAAAAGGTACTTTTTACCACTTCATAAGATATTGATGCATGGATTTTTATAATATCATATTGTGAATCGCTTAATGAGGATGGCAGTTGTGTCAAGTTAAATGGTAAAAATATTTTTCCAATGTCATGCAATAATGCGCCTTCAATAATTTGTTCCCTTTCGTACTCGGTAAATGTTGACTGTGATGCACAATTTAACATTTTTTCAACTAATGATGCTACGGATAGGGAATGTCTATATGTTTCAATGTTTGATAATTTCATCATGCCAAGCAATACCTTTACTTCAGGTCTTTCCATAATTTTTTCCATTGTTGTCATTTTTTATTTTGTCTCCTTCTCTTTCGTTATGATAATGGAATTACACTTTCCCGCCTTATGATTTCGTAAAACACACGGCTAAGACGGTAGGGTAATTTATTTTTTTCGGAAAGCTTTAAAATTTCTTTCCATGCTTCTTTATAATTCAAGGCTCTTTTAAATGCCCTGTCACTTGTCATTGCGTCAAATCTGTCGGCGTATGATACAATCCATACATATTCTGGAATATCTTTTTCCTGATACGCTGTCATATTGTGGTTTTCGTCTTCTTTCCCTGGATATCCCGTTCCATCTGCATTTTCATGATGCAGATAAATGATGTTTTCAATAATCTCGCTCATTTCACAATTTTCTATTGCGACCAATCCAATCAATGGGTGCATACGGATGATACTTTGCTTATTTTGTGATAATGCCTCTGATGAGTGTTGCAATTTAAAGGGGAGAAAGGCTTTTCCTATGTCATGGAGAAAAGCGCCTGTCAGAATTTCTTCCTGTTCTTTTTCTGTATAAACCTGTTCCTTCCACTCATTTAATATGGTCAGGTATTTATCAGTATACCTTGCAACATTAATAGAATGTTCATAGGCTTCCTCATCTTCTATCTTTAGTATTCCAAGCAAAGAAACAACATCATCTTTTTCAGCTACCTTACAAAATAATTCGCTTTCTGGAATTCGTGCCATTTCTTTTTTACCTTTCTATCTTCTGTTTCTTTCTTTTAAATCCTTTCAAATTCTTCAAATATGTTTTTATCTGGATTTGTTTTATCTTTTTCTTCCATTAACTCTTTGTAACATTTTGAAAAAATGGAATACATTTTTTGTACCCGATTAATTTCTGTATTAAAAACGCTTAATATATAATTATAATCATCACTATGGAATCCTTTTACATGAATCGTTTCTTGGATTCCATTTTCATTTGTAATGGTAAGCTGGTGTTCCCTTTTAAAAGTCAAAAAAAATGAATTTTGTTCTTCTCTTAATGATGTTTCCCTTTGGGACAGGCTATTTAAGACAAAATCTACCTTTTTTAAAGATAAATCAAGTTCCGATACGTATTGATTTATACGTCCATCATGGGCATCAATTTTTTTGTACTCTTCTTCTTTTATATGGTAAGTATCAAAAAAATTTTTTGTCACAAGCTTTAAACAATTATAATCTTTTATATCCATGATTCCTTCTGGATAGGATATACTTAGATATAATGCCGACTGGAAAGGTGTATATTGTTTTTCCTCACTTATGATATCTATAATCGTCATTTTTTTCTGATACTCTATGTCAAACCCAGTATTGCTTATCGTGCTTATCTTTATTTTGTCTTGTGGTCTGTTTGTGAAAAAGAAATATTGTTTGTCAGGTGTGGTCTTTAAATTTAATTTTGATAATATTTCATAAATTGGTACATTATGATTTAAATATCCAAAATTAATATGGATTGTATATCTTTTCTGGTTTGGTTCATTATCTGTTACCATACTCTTCTTCCTCTTCTTTTTGTTTTTCCTTCTCTTTGTCGTAATAATATTGACCAAATTTACGAAATTCTTCGCTATATTCTCTTACCTTACTGATATTGCTGTCAATGACACCATATATATAATCGGTTCCATCTTTACTTAATTCAGGAAACCTGTCTGTTAATTCTGTTTTCATTTTTTCCTGTGCTGCAATATATTCCCTGATTTTAAAGATTACCATTCTGGATGCATCTACAGGTGATAATTGGAACTGTGTCAATTCATTTTCATCTTTTATATTTACTTTGGAAAATGGGTTTTGTTTTAATCCGATTGTTTTATAAAAATCTGGTGGGATGTCTGGGAAGTCTGGTTCATCTGTCTTTTTCTCTGCCAGATAAGTAATACCACCATCAAACCCATGCTTATCTAAATAAATAGCAGATTCTTTATAATCAGGTTTTCCACCTGGTTTTAAAAAGCCTAATGTATATGCTGTCAGTGACAAGCCATTTCCACTGCATCCACAGCTAAAACAATGCCAATAATTATCTTTTTCATTGATGGAAGCGGAAGGGTTGTTATCATTGTGGGCAGGACAACAAAAGAAATTTTTATTTGTCAATTCTATGTTCAATGAATCTGCTATTTCCCTAATTGGTATTTCTGAAAAAAAATCCCAATTTATATTCATTCGGTTATTCTTCCTGTTCCTTATATAATTATCGACTTTCATAAGTGACATCCTCTTCTGTGTTTGCACCTGTTATAAATCCTTTTGTTTCTTCCCCAGCAGTATGCATTCTGTCATCCCATTTACGGTGTCTTTTCTCTATAACCTCTGGCTGGTCTATATTGTCAAGATAATCAGGGACTCCATTTCCATCCCTGTCCTTATTAACAGTGTCCTCTCCATATATATTTTCTAACAGATTTTCAATTTTTTCCTTTTGAGGAACTGATAAATTGGAAAATTCAATGTGTAACATCATTTCTTTTTCATCTGGTAATGTACAATCTGAAATTTCATATTGGATATTCATATTTTCAAATAACTCTCGCATTTTACTTTTTTCAAATTTCTTTTTTGATATTTCTAAGAACATGTTTATTCCCCCTTTTTACAATTTGGCAAATCCTAAAATTTTTAATGTTTTTGTGTCACGCAGACAAAAAATATCTTTTAATTCTCTTGACGTGTTATTGATTTTTTTATCAAAATCATCCATACAATTAAAGAAATTCTCCCAGTCTGGGATGGAAAACCAATTACAGCAGTAAATTAAATTACCCATCTTATCTTTATTTTCATCATACGTTATATTGTACAGGTCTTCGAAAGAAACCATTTCTACGTCCTTTGATGTCTCAGCCTTTATTGCTACATAAATCGTTTCAGACAAAATGGTATAAAAACGTTCTGCTGCATATGGGTTCCCTTTTACTTTTTTATGGATGCTCATTTCATATTGTGCATTTCCGTGCAATAAATAAAGGCAGTCTTTCGATTTATACCATAATCTCTGATATTTCCCTGGGATTGTTAAATTTGGTGAGTTTGTGTCAATATCCCTTAAATTTTCTGGATGTGCCAACATTAAATAAATACTATCTGTTTTACAATTCCAATTATCATATGGATTGATTTTATCCCAATCCTTGTTTTCTTTATTTGAAAACCAATAGCTGTCGAATAAGGAAATACTCGTATCTGATATAAACTTATCGTTCCCATAAAATTCCCTTAATGGTGCAATATCCTTCCGATTTATTGCAAGGTTCCTTGTCAATATCCATTTCTGTATTTCTACCCGCATATCCTTTTCTGCCTTATCTGGATTAATACATAAAGGCAATAATTCTTTATTGAATATTTTTGTGACTTCCTGTACATATCCTCTTCTATCAAATTTGCATTCACATACGGGAGTATTCTGATGCATTAATATTTGTGTTTCTTTCATCTAAAAAAATCCTTTCTTTTCCTATAGATTTTCCTATTTATATATGTAGAAAAATTTTAAAAAAATGGACAATAACCGAATAAAATACTGAAAAACTTAGAAAAATCCACTCTCGTTTGAAAGTGGACTTTTCTTTGTCATATACTATCTATCCAGTTCTTCTTCTTCCTTTTCCTTTATCTCCAGTGTATCTGCTTTTTCTGCATCCTCTTTGTTTATTCGATAATAAGGAAAGGATTTACCATTGTTTACAAATGTATTTCTATTGCCATTTGCCATTGCCATTGCAAGTCTTTCGTTGGTATCTGCATATTCCCTTGCTTTTGTTTTATCAATTGCCTGTTTCATATCTTTAGTCTTACAAGTGAAATAACGGCAGTCATTAATCGTCAATGCAAATTCCCCATCCAAAATGTCTGGAGGGTTATCAAAACGTCTGGAAATAATGTTACGGTTTTTGTCCATTAACTGGACTTCATAATATACACTTGTTCCTTTTTTTGTCTTCTTTAAATCCGATACGGATAAAACAATTGCAGGAATTACAACAGTATTTAAATTATTGTTGTCAGCTCTTGATACAGCTAAATTATCAAAGGTTCTGGGATTTTTTATTTCCATAATCTTTTTCATGCTCTTATCAACATCAAATGGAAACGACAATAAATCAATTTCCCATTTTCTGTTTTCAAGAATCTCTTTATCTGTCTCATCTGGGACAACGAAAAGTCTTTCTTTGTAAGACGCATTTAATGCATCACAAAGGATGGTTTTCTTGTCTTCTAACTTAGTTTTATCTTTTTTTAATTGTTCTAAGACAGTTTCCATTTCTTTCTTTTCTTCAACTTCATATTCATCAAATGACGCAATTTGAAGTTTTGCCATTTCTATCTGTTCATTGATTTCTTCCAATGATGCTTTGGTTTCATTATAAGCCTGAAGGTTTTCTCCATTCTTCGAAATCCAGTTTAAACATTCATGACGGTTTCCATGTACACGTCCTTTTTTATTATCAAATCTCCAGCATTCTTTAAACATACCTAACTGGGCATATTTTTCTACAAGTTTTAATGAAACTCCAGGGTTTTTTGTAATAAACATTTCCAGATTTTCGTCCAAATCTGCATCATTCTGGCTAGGGCATCCTTTGATATTGGATAAACCAAAATGAAGGATTTTTGGATTTTCTGTGTCAACCGAAAATTCATTTTCACTCTTTATGGAAGGTGGTTCCAGTTTCATTCCAAATGCAGGTAATTCATAAATGAAGTCAGGAATTTCTTTTAAGGCACCAACTGCATTTAATGATTCTTTGAAAAATTCTGGTGTATGATATTCTTTTAAATATGCTGTAAACATTGCAACCATAGCATATGCTGTGGCGTGGGATTTGTTAACCAACACACCCTCGGTTTCCCGATACTTTAACACTTATTTTAATAAGTGGGAGTAGACTATCTCTTTATCAATATTTAAATTGATATTAACGCACTTCCACCAGTAACTCATCTTCTGGTGTACAATTAGTCGTTACATCTTATTGTATTATATATGTATAATCAGAAACTTTATATATGTTTTTTGTTTTTGTTTGTTTTAAATTTCTTTGTATATATTTATTTGCTTCTCTAATACTATTAAATGAGTTAATATAAATGTCATTTTTATATAAATATCCTTTTAATCCTTTTTGTTCTTGTATATTTTTTTCCTTTAATGCTTTTGCTGTGTTTAAGTAATCAAACCAAAAAGAATTAATATTTATTTCTTGTAATTTTTCTGCTCTTATATAAATTAATTTATTTTTAACATTTATATTTTTATCTCCAAGCGTAGATAAAGAACAATTATAATGTAATTTACAATATTTTTTTGCTTCTTGTAAACTATTACATGTTAAGATTTTATTATTATCTTTATATAATACTCCACGTTTAGAAGATGTTTTTGTCTTTTTCTTAGTATTATTTTTAGCATGTCTTACATTTTCAGATGGAGTTACCCATTCTAAATTTGAAACAAAACAATTATCTTTATTTAAATCTTTATGATTTATTTCTTTTTTATTTTCTGGATTCGGTATATATGCGAGTGCTACTAATCTATGGACATACATTGGTTTTCCTTTGATATGAACCATTTTATATCCACTGTTAGAATAAAAAGTTGATAATTCTTTTAATAGATGTCCTTTATTTGCATTTCCAGAAAAAATCTTTCCATCTTCTGTCGCATAGTATTTACTATTTTCCCAAATTTCTTTTATTTTTATCACCTTCATTTAGAAGTGATTATACATATTTTAAACAATCTTGACACGGTATCCGCAGCTATCCTATTCTTATAGGACCTTAACATCTCTTCTGAAGCTACTTCGTTTGTGGACATTTCTAGGTTTAGAAATGGATATATATCTTGTTGTAACATTTCATATATCAATCTTATTCAACTTCTACCGTTAGCATGGCATAATATTTTATGCTACACACCCTTGAGTAATAAGGTTCACGTTAAATGCCCCTAATGTTGAGGCGTAAGCAGCAAAGTCCATAATCTGGTCAAACAGTTTATTTCCTTGTTCTGCACTAATTCCTTGTTTTGCAATACAGCCTTGTATATTTCTTTTTTCATCACCATAAAGGAATGCTTCCCTTTCAGGTACTAATTCTTCCAAATGCTTTTTACTCATGGCTCGTCTAACCAAATCAGCACCACCAAGACTGTAACCAGCTAACTCTTGGAAGATTTGCATAACCTGTTCCTGATAAATGATGCATCCGTATGTAGGACCAATAATCTTTTGTAATGCCTCGTTTTCAATATCAATTGAATGGGTCGGCTTTATGGGTTCTCCCGTTCTTGAATCGATTTCCGATTTTGTGAATTCAGAGATATTCCGATTCCCTTTTTTATAATCATCATATTTTTTCTGATAGATAATTTCATTCAGATACTGCATAGGTCCTGGTCTATAAGCTGCAACCAAAAGGATAATATCTTCAAAACATTCTGGTCGGAAATCCATCAACATTTTTTTCATACCTGGGGATTCAAACTGGAAGATTCCCTGTGTCAATCCTGTCCAGAAAATATCTTTATAGATTGCTGGGTCTTTCAACATTTCATCCCTTTTTTCATAAGACTGTAATGTGTCATCATTAACAGCTCTGATGATTTTTGTGATGATGTTTAAATTATTCAAATTTAACAAATCCATCTTTAAAAGACCTTTTGCTTCAGCCTGTGCCATAGTACATTGTGTCGAAAAATTATTCTTCTTCGTGTTGTACATCAATGGAATAATATTTGATAATGTATCTTTTGAAAAAATAGTTCCAGCCGCATGTTGACCATTACTTGTATAGACTCCATCCAATTGAAGTGCCAATTTTCCGATTTCTTTGTTATCAACAGATGTTGCCTCATCGTTTACAATATCCTGTAAGAAATCATTCAACTGTTTATTCATCTCTTCAATTTCTTCATCTGTTAAGTCTTCTTCATCCACATTTGCATATTTCGATTTTGATTCCTGCATCATTTCGTCCAGTTTTTTAACCATTCCATCAGCTTTTTGATACCATGACTTCATATAATCTTTATATACTGGATTTTGATTTTCCATTGCCTGTGCTGCATCATCTGTCTCATCAATTTCTTCTGCAATTTCTTCAGCATCATCCGCCAAAGAACCATATTTCAATTCATATTCTTTTGTACCCTCATATCTTGCAGATAAACGAAGATTTCCTTTTGTCGAACCATAGGATTTTGTCATAATGTTACACAGACAATCTTCGCCATATCTTTTTCTACAATAATCTAATACTCTATTACGAATATCCGTTTTTAAATCTGAATCAATGTCTCAGTACACCCTCGGTTTCCCGATATTTATTAGGGGTGTAGACTATATCTCAATTATAAAATCATTTTTTATAATCTCGGCACACTTCCACCAGTAACTCATCCTCTGGTGTACGCTCAAAAGAGCTAGTCGTTACACGTTTTACTAATCTTTTCTAATTTCATATCCGTCAACAATCTGTTTTCTATAAAATCTATTTCTGTAACATGCTGGAGTCATGTCAATTCCAAATTCATCTTTATAATACTTAGCTAATTCCGAAAAATTATTAAATTCTTTTTGAAAATAACCATTTTTATAAAGCTTTACTTTTGATTTATTCTGTGTCTTTGTACAGGTATGATTTTCATACTGATATTTGCCTGTCTTTTTATTTGGGATGATTTCGATATCGCCCCACTTTAAATATTTTGATAAAGAAGATTGGCTGGCATTATAATATTTTGATGCATATCTACAGGCTTTTGATATACTTTGAAAATCTCCGATTTTTACACCATCTTTAAATAATTCACATGTATTGAAGTTTCTGACAGGTGACATAGTGGAATAACTATTATTCAGATTTTCTTTTCTTGTACACCATCTCAAATTATTTACATTACAATTCAGCTTATTTTTGTCTATATGGTCAACTTCAGGCAAATTTTGAGGATTTGGAATAAATGCCGTTGCGACAAGTCTGTGTAATAAAGTATTATGTCCACAAATATTAACCTGTAAGTAATGTTTTCTGGAGTCTAAAAAAGATGCCTTTTTTCTCCATTTTCCCTTTTTGTGACTATATACATTTCCAAAATTTGATATGTAATAATCTGTTTCACCATCAATTAATTTTATTTCTTATCCATCTTCTAAATTCAATTCATCTGTTATAATAAGAATCACTCTCTTTTTTCAACAAGAAGAGATTAGTAATTTCGCACGGTATTATCTGCTATCCATATTTCAGGACCGTAGACTCTCTTACGAAGCTGCTTCGTCTTTGGTCTTTTATGACTGCATATCCTGTTGTGACACCTCATGCAGTAGTCTTATCCAACTTCTACCGTTAGCATAGCTTATTAAGCTACACACCCCTGAGTAATAGGGTTCACTCCGAACGCCCAATATTGTTTAGGCATAGATACTCTTTCTACATTAAGAAAGCGCTCAAACAGCAAATTATATGGTATCGGGTCAATATCCGTAATACCCATTAAATAGCAACATAAGCTGCCTACTGCACTCCCACGTCCAGGTCCGATTGAATAACCAATCCGTTTATAACCGTGGTCATCTATATATTTATCCAATTCTTCTATAGATAAAGGTGCATTGTCGATTTCTTCTTTTGTCTTTAAATATCCAAGTCGTCTACCATAATTTAAATAATCAGCAACGATTAAATGATATCCTGCATATCCCATTTTTGTGATAACGCCTAGCTCATATTCCAATCGTTTTTGATATCTTTCATCAGGGAATCCATTTGGGAATCTATTTTTTATACCTTCCCTGACTAATCTTTCAAATTCTGCATTTTCATCATCACAGAATTTTGGATAATGGTTCTCATTTTTAGGAAATTCAATTTCACAGTCCTCTAATGAATGTTCAATATTGGCAATAGCGGAGTCAATGATGTCTTCTGCTTTAATTATCTGTCCATTCACCTGTACATCGGATATGGACTTTAATAATTCTTCCTTTAATTCATCATCATCTTTTATTGTCAATTCCCTTTCATCTGGAGTTTCTGGTTCATATTGGTTGAACCTTGTAAATTTGATGACATTCCTTCTGAGTAACATCCTTTCATAGTCTGGGTCTGATTTTTGGAGTCCTACATGAATATCGTTACTTGCTATAAAATGGGGAAAATCTTCCCTGTAAGCAAAAGAAATTACATTGTTATAAACTTCTTTTTCAATATCCATTCCATGATTCTGGATTTCAAAATAAAAATTATCTTCACCAAAGATGTCTATAAAGTCTTCTAAAAGATAATGGGCTTCACTTTCCAACTCACCATTTTCTTTCTTACTAAGGAGTTCCTCATATTCTTCTTTTGTTTTTTCAAGGGTTGTTTGTTTCCTTGAAAACTTTGCTTTGGTTTTCCCTAAATCCTTCATGAATTTATTGCAATCATTATACTTTGGTTTATTTCCTTCTAACCATGCACTAATTTCATTTGCAATCTCATCACGTCTTGTTAACTCCAGATATTCAGAATCGTCACCTGTTTTTTTCATCACTCTGATAGCTTTCGTCATTGCTGTTTTTGTTGGATGAACCTCTTTATAACGTGCTTTTTCTGATTCATAATGCCTGATAAAATCAGCATTCTCTGTAAAATGAGATGTTTCTAATTCAGATGTCAATTTATCAATTTTTTCCTTCAATCGATATTCATCTAATCCCAGTAAATGTCCAAATGGACCGCCAATACAGGCTGATGTACAAAACAAATGTCCTTTATTTACATTCTCTTTTAAATTTTCTAATGTAATAATGGGCTTCTTTGAACCTTTTCCGCCTTGTACATTCTTATTTGATTCCGTTATGATTTTACAGAGGGATAAATATCCTTGATAATCCTTTGCAACCAGAATAAGATGGGCTGCATTGTCTCCTAAGTACCCTTCTATTCCAGGTATGATATCAAAATCTGGTATTTTTACATTAGGGTCTTTTTCTTGTGCTTTCTTTGCATTCGCTTTTAATTTTTTTACAATATCTCGTAAATCTTCATAAGATGAGAAAACGCCATGTTCTGTTACTGCGACTTTTTTTGCTCCAATTTTTATAAAATTGTTGACCATCGCCTTTTTATCGTTTCCTGTATCTTTTTCAGATTCAAAGTGGGTATGTATACTTCCGTACATAGTTCTTACCTCTTTCATTCAAATAAAAAAGACATATATAAGTGTCATTTATATATGTCTAAAAAATTTAAATAAATGGTTTTATTTTACTTTGTTTTATAAAATTTATAAGAGGATGTTTCTAAAATAAGAGGATAATTATTATTTTCCAGATAAGATGTTAATGGCGTGTCTGGATAACAAATAAAATAATCAAAGCCATATTTATCAATAAACTCAGATATGTTCAAATCACCTGTCCTTAAATCAATATATTCATGGAACAAATCTTTTTTGCCATTGGCTTTTTTGAAAGACATTTCAGCCCTCGTATCTATATACGCCTGATATCCCAGCCATTCTAAATAAGAACCCATATCATATTCTGAATAGATTCTATCCGCATGGATATCATTTTCTTTTATGTAATTCATGGCGGATAATGGGAACGAAGAACTATCTATATATTTTGTCGGGATAACGGACCATAAATAAAACACAATGATGGTGAATGCCGCCAGAACCATATAATATATTTTTGAGAATGTATCATTCTTTCTTTTATTTTGTATGATATCTGATAATAAAAACGGTCCTGTCAAAATTAAAAACCATAAATTTTTAATACACAGGAATGAAAGGATAATGGCACCTAAACATAAATAGATAAATGGGGTTTCATTTTGCAATGACAGTCTGGGCTGTCCATTAAATACTGTTTGAACTCCTTTCTTTTTCATGTAAATAATAAAAGATATTGCTGTGATAACCCAAAAAGCAAACATATAAGATTTATATGCTGGCTGTAACTCACCTACAAGTATTTTTATTTCTTCCACAAACAAATATTTGAAATACAACATGTTTTTATATCCACATGGATTTAAGAAGCCAATAAAAACCATAAATATCATTGAAATAAATATAGGATAATTCCGTTTAAAATATGATTTTATATCAAATGGAAAATGCTCAATAAATATAAAAGGCAATATGAAAATAAAATTAAAAATCCAATATGAGGCATGGACATTGATTGTAAATAACGATAATAATGGTAAAACAATATAAAGCCTTATTTTATTTTGATGGAACCTAAACTCATATAAAGTATCTATTAAAATCATTAATACCATTAAATCTAATGTCTGAGGACGAAAATTTATAAATTTTGCCAGCAAGACAGAAAATGATGCAATTGCAAATAAATTTTCATTTGACTTGTCATTTCTTTTTTGTAACAGATAGAATAAAAGGCAAAGGTCTGCAATAAAAATCCCATATGAATAAATAAAGGAACCAATAATCCCAATATGTCCGTACACTTCATAACATAATATACAGAACAACCATTGTTGCACCGTTAAAGATAAATCTTTATCCAATAAAAATACATTCGTTTTTGGAATACATTGGTTATCCATAATATATCTTCCTGTTGCAGCCATATAAAAAGAATCTAATTCAGGGTTATTTTGTTTTATGATACAAACTGATATAGACAAGGTAAGGAGAAAATAAATTATTATTTTATAGTCGAATTCTTTTATTTTTTCTTTCATTTATATTCCTTTCAAAAAAGTCCACGCTATACGTGGACTCCTAATTGTTGTATTGGTGTAAAACAAGATAAGAATGTTCTTCTTCTTATTTCTGGGTTATTCATGATAACTTTATATATTGTTTCTTTTGAAGCTCTTATTTTAATTTTATTCTTTGCCCTTGTTACCGCAGTATATAACATACGTCTTGTAATAAAATCATTGTACTCTGGGATTGTAAGTATCATTTCGGGATATTCTGAGCCTTGCGATTTATGGACGGTGATGGCATACCCCAAATCCATATCATCAATGTCTTTTACAACAACAGTCCTGTCTTCAAAATCAACAACATAATTTTCTCCATCATATTGAATGATTTTCCCAACTTCCCCGTTAAAGTATCCTTGCCTGTAATTTGTATAATTCATAATGACCGTATCACCCAAATGAAAATATCTTTTTACGCAATCGGCATAGTTCGGTACATCAGGGAAAATTCTTTTTTGGATAATCCGATTGATTCTTCCTGTTGCCCCATTACGTGTCTCTATCCGATATGGTGAAATTACAATATCTGTTGGTGTATAACTGCATAAAATATCATTCGTACACTTTGAAATCTCTTCAATTTCAAAATTTTCATCTTCATCAAGGAACAAAAGTCCTTTATTTATTTTCTGGGCATTTCTTACGATACTTCCATTGGACCTATAATTTTGCGTCAGATATACAGTATAAACACCTAACTGAATCAAATCATGTAATATGTTTCCAGCCCCTATGCTTGGCAACTGGTCGATATCTCCGACAAGTATTAACTTTGTATTTATAATGTTGATGTAATTAATCAACGCTTCAAATGTTTCTAGGTCTAACATACTGGATTCGTCTACAAAAATGACATCCATTGCTTTTATTTTATTCAATTCCTTCTGTGTTACTTCATGTCCATATCCAATAAATTTATGGACTGTCATAATATCAATATCTTTATCAAGGAATATCTCTTTAATTCGTTTTGCCGCACGTCCAGTTGGTGATAATAATGCTATTTTTATATCAGGATAAGCATTTGTCAGGTTATCAACAATCCTTCTTAAAATTGTCGTTTTCCCAGTTCCAGGACCACCTGTTAAGACATTCAGATGCCCGCCTTCAGGTATCAGGTTTTTTACTGCAAAATTCTGTTCGTCCCCCAGCTCATCGTCATCTATGGGCGAATAATTTGGAAATAAATTACCCATATGAACGGATTGGACTATTTTATAATAGATGAGGTATTCCCTTCTATAAGAAGTTAAAAAGGCTATTTTAGCCTTATCTAATGGCACATTTTCTTCTATATAATAGAAATTATTATAATATATCAGATAAGCTATAGGACGACCTGTTAATAAAGGATGCCCACTCCTTGATAAAATTGCATTTACTTTTCTTTCAAACTCGGCATAAGGAATCCATGTATGTCCTTCCATTTCATTCTGTTCAAGGACGTAATCCATAATATATTTCATTTCAATTTTTCTGTCTTCAAATGTGCGGAGTGTGATATTTTTATCTATAATAAGAGGAGAACATAACTTTTTTCTATCTTCGTATTGATTGATATCTGCCAGAAAAAATGGGTTCTGCCTATATCGTGTTGCACAATTTGTTGGAAAGTGGTTTACAACATATAAATAATCTTTATATGGTAAAAAATTTTTTGTCATATAATAGAAATCTTCGGATTCCTTTAAACGATTTTTTAAAATTGGGTCCATCCCTTCTGCATAAACCACTTTCCAATTCCCATTTCCATCCTGCTCAATTTCTGTTCCTACAGAGACATTCGGAATTCTGACTTCTATCATATCCTCTGAATTCGCATCATATACAATTGTCTGACCGTCATCTGATATAGACCCAATTCGTCCTACAATCATTATTACACCCTACTATTCTTCATTAATATGCGGAAAATAATCTTCCTTCTTGAAATCAATACATACCCTTAAAAATTCATTGAATTTACCATATTCTGATTTGACATCTGGAGTCCCAATTTCTTCTGGGAAATAGGCATTATATTGATATCCTTTGCCTGGGACAAAATACGCTACAAAAACAGGGAGTCCCATTTCTTGGCATTTTTTTATATATTGGTTTGTCATAATTTTTGCTTCATGTTTCTTTGTAGAGCTTTCTGACTTTGTTAATCTATTTTCCTTTGAATTATCCATTTTTCTTCTCCTTATTTATCCTAATAATCCCTCTAACAAAGACAACATTTCATCTTCTTCATTAGCATTTTCATCTGGCTTATTAAGACTTTCTGCCTTAACTGGAGTAGACATAGTAGGAAATCCAAATTGATTCGGTTTCTCTTGTTCTGTTATCTTAGGTATCGGACTATTTTCAACTTTGTTTTTCTTGTTACTTGTTGTGTTACTTTTTTGTACTCTTGGTTTTCTTGGTTTACGCTGCTTCTTTTGTTTCTTCGTGTCATTTTCCTCAATCATAGAACCAAAAGAAAACACCTGTGTAAACCTGCATGTATTGATTAAATATTTCTGAAATTCTATATCAAGAAATCCTTGAAGACATAACACAGGACCAATATAGAACCTAAGTGCGGATTTAATGAATAAACCACTTTTTCTTTCTGATACATGTGTCATCATTTGTGCTATGTCCTCGTCCTTATATGATGTCAATGAGACACATATCCTTATATATTCTGATTGTTCTGGGACATCTGTTAATGGCTGAAGCATAAAATCAATTGGCAATTTATATTTTGGGACATATCCACTACGAATCAATACACGCAGGGATTCTTTTAATAACTGCATAAACTGCTTTTTCCCTACCTGCTTATACAACGCAACCAAATCGGGGTCACGTTGATAAGAAAGGTAAATATTTTTTAACATAAGCAATCCCTACCTTATGATGTAGCCTTTGCTTTTGCCATTGCCATTAACTTTGCATGTCTTAACATATAATATCCAATTACATTACTATAAGTGAATGATAAATCAGGGGTATTCATATTGCCTGGCAATACCTTTAGATTAGAAAGACCGTTTAACATTTCCTGAATCTGTTCAAATCGGCTTTCTCCTGTTCCACCTGTAACGATTAAATATTCATATTGAAGCAGATTGTCGTAATCCTGTAATAAACGTCTGATTGATTTTTCACATAATTCCCTATTCTTTTCTTCAAGGATATCTGCAAATTCTACTTCATGGACTTTAATTGTTTCACTATCCAAATAGGAAACTTTTCCATTTTCCAAATAATTTTGTAATGCAAAGATTTTGATTTCTGCATCTGGATGTTCACTAATGATTTTCTTAATTACTGATTCAAATACAGCCCTCATACCTGTATCAGAATATGTCTGATGGTTATTCTTATATCCGCTTCTTACTGAAAAAATATCTTCTGTTCCGAATCCAATATCTAAAATAATTGTATTGCTTTTTAAAATCTTTTTGCCTAATGTGCTTACCTCACCATTTTCATATGCTGTTGCACATAATGTTCCCTGTGGCTGTTCCATGACATCGATATGTTCTTCATCTAAAACAAATTGAAAATTTGTCCACTCACCACTTCCTATCTTGATTGAAATATCGTAATCACCTTTTAACGCTTTTACTAACTTTGCTTCATCCCTGCTTTTATAAGTCGCAGGTAATCCAGTCTGCAAGGTAATTTCATTTCCACTGCCTGTTCCCCATAATCCAATCGCCATTCCAGTTGCCATGATTACCTGAAATATGTCGGAATCATAACGGTATCTGCTGAACAATGAAGCATCTGTTGTGGAATCAATATCTGACTGTTCCATCATTTTTTCAGCCGCTTCCCCAACCAGCCATATCTCCCCCGTAGTATTATCACGGTACTGGATGTCTGTTGCACTGACCTTTGCTACAACTTCTAAGTCCTTTGGTGCCTTTTTTGCGTAACTTGGGAATAAGAACACTTTATTCGGGGATACACCTTTTACAGAGGAATACCCTCCATCTAAAGCAATAATTGTCTTCCCATTAACCTTTGGCATCTGTTTTTCAAGAATTTCTGACTTTGTTTTAAATTCTTTTGTATTAATCATGTCTTGTATATCCTTCCTTTTCCTTCCTTTTTTTATTTTTGTTATCTGTCTATATATGTATAAAAAAATGGCAAGGAAGGACTTTTTTTATGTAAAATTCAAAATTTTTGGCAATTAATCGTGATTTTTTTATAAAATTATGATAAAATAGTTATAAAAATTGCAATTTTGCCATTTTTTTTATCATATATACTTAGAAAATATAAATGTAAAAAAGGAGAATTATTTATGTTTAGACGATATAAAAGAGAACAAGACCGTGGGATGCAATCAAGAGAATATACAAGGGAATATGAATCTTTTATTGAACTCTTTGCTGTCAGCGCTGGCAAAATGCTTATTTATACAGTCCTCGCCGCTTTGATTCTTTCGTTTTCTGTAATACCTTTTATCAGCATATTTGCAATTTATTTTGGGATAAAGGCACTTTTATGTTTTGTCGATGTCATTGATTATGCATTTTTCCATACAACAGGACCACTTAGATGGATTCATTCTAAATTGACACATACAGAGTATGATTCCCCATATGTTACAGTCCTACAGGGACGCAGGGGCGTTAAAAAGAGGGTCAGATATTATAGTGTCGGCTCCTTTATTGGATATGGCATTATCGGAAACCTTGTTTTCTGGATTCCACTGATTATTATCGTCATGACAATCCTTTCCTTTAGACCGTATGGGGATGGATATGTATTAAAACATTTCGAATATTCTATTGGTGATGAGGTTTATGTAAAAACGCTTACAGATGGGAAACAAATGCTAACAATTACAGGGGAAGATAGTTTCAGGCACTATGAAGCCAATGACCAAAATTTCTATAACCCATCAGACATTATTGGTGAGTATATAGAAGATGATTTATCAACTCCAAACCGCATTTTACACTCTTATTATAGCTATGCTGAATATTGGTCAGATGTTTTTCATTATTACTTCATAGAAGTAGGGTCTGACGATTAACCCAAGACCAAAACAAAAAGATACCCGATACTGAGATAGCCTCAAAAGTATCGAGTATTTTTTTTATTCTTCATTTTTTAATTTATTATAAGTTTCATTATTCTTTAATGACTCAATATATTCATCCTTTAATTCCTGTAATGATTCATTATCTAACTGCGTAAAATCAATATTTTCGTTTTCACCTTTATAATAAACTGCCATTCCATTTAAATATTCAGCAAATGTTTTCAGGGACATGCTTTCGATTTCATTCAGGTCAGGTGCATAATATTTTGAATTTTCATCATTTTCAATAAATTCTTTGTCTGTGTTAATTTTGGATTCCTCCAAAGTTATGTCGGTTGCGGACTCAGAGTCCAATGTATCACTATTAAACAGGCTTAAAGCAATTAAATGACGCAAGCTTTCCCAGTCTTCGTCTGTCAGGATAACGTCTTCATCAATATGATATGTTTCCCGATACCCAGGAAGATATTTTTCTACAAATTTTTTCAAATCTTCCAGTGGCATAGTCAATAAGATTTCCTTCGTAATATTATCCAATGTGATTTCACTGTCATCGGATTCTTTTTTCTCCGTTATTGTCATATCATTGTCAACAATACTATTGATTAACGCATCTTTATCCTGTTCCACAACAATTGTAGAGAGTTCGTTTTCTATTTCATTTTTTTCTGTATCTGAAAGAATGCCTTCAAAGCTGCACCCTGTAAAAATAAGAGCTGATAATAATAATATACTTATGTATTTCGTTTTTTTCATTTTAATTCTCCTTGTTTAATAAGACCAATTAATCCTGCATGAACTGTGAAAAATCAAACATACTTCCTAACGATGTAGTTAATTCTTCCTGATGGAACAGGTCACTGATTTTATGAATGATATTCTTGACTTCTTCATCGTCTTCCATTGCAACATACAATTTTGCCGTATTTTCCGCATCAAACAATGCGTCATGTTCCTTCCCATTAAATTCTATGTCAACATATTTTAATGCATTTGAAAGACTTACTCTGCGTTCCAAATTTATCTTTGTATTAAATATGTCCTGCAAGTCTATGAATTCTTCACATAATTTTTCGACATCCTCATTTTCAATAGATTTATTTTTCATTTCATTTAAAATTGTTTTTGTATCATTATCCGACCATGATATTAATTTTGTGTTCCGTTTATCTGGAAGTTCCTTTATTAAATTAAGCAAAGCATCTTCTATGACAGGGGCATCCTTTACCATTTCATTTGTAATCCCTGTTAATTTTTCAATTTTTTTGTTAATGACGGATTGGGTCGGTTTTACGTATGTTTTTATCTTTTTTACCTCACAATTGGATTCATCAAGCAAAACACCGCCAATTTCTATGATTTCTGACATATTTTGTTTTGTATTCTTATTTTTATAATTGGTGAATTCTAAATCAATAATCAATTTGTACATAGTTTATCTCCATTTCACTTCGTTTTCCTATTTATATATGTCGAAAAAAAATATAGAAAATGAAAAATCAATATAAAAAGGACTTAGATTTTTCTAAGTCCCTTGTCTTTTTTCTTTTGTTATTCTGCTTCAACGGCTGTCGTTGCTGTTTCAGCCTCTTCTTTTGTTTCTTCAACAACTTCTGTTGTTGTCTCTTCTGTATTTGTATCTTCAACAGTTACTTCTGCTTCTGTAGAAATAGCTGTAGAATCCTCTGTTACTGTAGCTTCTGTCACTGTCTCATTACTCTCTACAAATTCGGAACCTGCATCTGCTGATAAGACTTTTGAAATACGGAGTCTTAAACAGTTATCAATTGCATTATTGACTGCCTGTTCTGAATCTTTCTCGATAGAAAAAATAATTGTTGCGGCAACAGAATCTTTATCTGTTGATTTAATATCTTCACCTGATGCGTTCAATACCCTTGTTACATATACGTTCTGTAATACACAGTCAGCCCATGAGTTATAATTGTGCGCACTGGCATTTACAGTTGTTGTACTGTCATTATAAAATGCTAGGAATTCTTCCTCAGACAAAATATTTTCATCATTTGTGTGACTTGCAAGATAATTTTCATACGCAACACTTGTTGTGTTTTCGGTTACATAACCCGATGCGTTTGTTTTTCCCATCTGCTCTGAAGAATACATCATTGTGATGTTAATCACATCGCCTGGTCTGATTTTTCCGCCAACGGCATTCTCAGCTGATGTAATCGGAATAGACACTTCGACAGGATTTACAAAGTTATCTGTATATTTATTAATGTCTGTAACAAAATTAGACGTTACGATTTCATTTGAATAAATACCAACCCTTGTTTTTGTGTTTACCAATGAATCTGCATTCTCTAATGCCCCCGCTGGTGTATCGAGAATATTTATATTCTTCATTGTCAGGTATTTTCCTGCGTTATCCTTTGTAATAATTGTATTTTCTGGAATATCTGTTTTTGCTACGACAACAGATTTATAAATTACTTCGTCAGATAAATAATTCTGTAAGAATAATAATCCAACAAATAATACAACTGTGACAATTAAAGCAATTGCAGCCCATAAGAGACTTGTCATTGTTATCTTTTGTCTGGGCTTTTTATCTTTTTTTATTTTTGTAATTTTTGGTTTGTCTCCCAATTTCTTAGTCCTCCTATTGTATTTTTTTTAATTACGGCTATCGTTATCTACTGTAACAATATCAAATGCCTGAGTTACGGTTACAACATAATGGTCTGTTGATGGATTCTTTGTGAAAATCCCACTTTCACCTGCACTGGCAAATATATTTTTAACACCGTTAAAGGATAATTCAACGGTAGCTTCTATTGTTGCACCTTCAATTCGATTTCCATTTTTTAAAATAGGAGGCGTCGTTGTGAATTGAGGGGTTCCTATGTTTGAAAAATGGTTATTCTGAAAATATATTGGGTATTCTTTCCAACCGACAATTTTATATTCCACTGTGAAGTCATAATCATTTTCGATGAATTCTTTGTCATCTTCTTCTGTTGATTCTGTTTCTTCCGTCTCTTCTGATTCTTCGGTTTCTGTTGTTTCTTCTTCAGGAATTTCGTGTCTTGTTACAATAACTTCATAAACAGGTTCTACTACCCTGCATGATGTAATTAGAACTTTACTGTCTGTACCACAATACCCTGATAACGTCCCCATTGTTGGGTTCGCATTATTATTTAATTTTAACTGTTCTGTAAATCTTGCAGAAAATGCATTTGCAACCTTACGGACTTCTTCCTCTTCTTTTCCATCAGAACTGAAAGAATTTAAATTTCCTTCCATATACGCTGTATCTGCTGACGGTATCATATGAACTTTTGTTAAGAAATTGTCTTCTGTCATATTCATGGCAACAGCACCGCTTTCTGCGATATGGAGTCCGTTTTCTACGATTTCTTCTACGACATATAAACCGATATGAAATCTATTAAATGTAAATACTACAATACATATGAGAATTGCTATAAAATACCATGTATAATTGAGGGGACCGCTACCACTTTCTTTTTTTGAAAATGGTAGCTTATATGTTGTCTTCCTTGATTTTTTCTCTTTCATTCGTCTACCTCCCCTTAATATAGTGCGGTAGCCGTCATAGTATTTTTATAATGTATTGTAGGTGAAATGCCTATCATTCCAAATCCCATTGCATTTCCTTTTTTTTCTTCGGCTATATATTTATATAGTGGATTTGGAATTTCACATTCATATCCTAATTTAATTGATGAACCATATGGTACTTTGTCCGATGTCGCATCAATTTTAACATTTGTACATCCAAGCCCCTCTAAATTGTTCTTAAACTGGGTCTTTAACGTGCTGGAAAGGAAGCCAGATTGTTCCATTTGGTACAGATATTCTTTTGCATTATTATCTATTGCTAATCTGCTTCTTACCATACTTCCATATGCAGTAAAGACTAAGATAAGTACAAATATAAATACCATAATGAAAAGACTACCCATCATATCTATAAAGTTTCCATTTTCTTTTTCCATGTTTTTCTTTATAGTCTCTGGTGTTTCCGTTTCCTTTTTGGTTCTCGTAAAAAGAGAACCTTTGTGAATCGAAATTCTTTTCATCTTCATATATTGAGGCTCTCCTTATTTTTTCCCTTATGCTGGTGTAAACAGATTGTTAACTTCTGTAGTTGTTGTATTCATTGCGGACTTGAACATGTTTGTAATTTCGTCTCTGAAGAAAATCAGTACTACTACGGCAATAATAATTGTACCAAGTACTTCCAGTAAATGGTCTCCACCTTCAGTCTTGCAGCCAGCCATCTTCATCATAGCCTTTGTCTGAACCTTTGCTGCACCTGTCTTAATCTTTGATACTAAATTTTTCATTCGTTTTCTCCTTTTTTTTCTCTCTTGAATAAATTTTTATTTTGTTTCTATGGAAAATGCACTTGCATATCCTGTCATCTGGAACATTTTCTGAATATCCTGTCTCATATTGATTAACCGATATTCAATACTGTACTCAATTGATTTCTGGTTTAATGCGGAAAACATTCTAAGTCCTGCACTTGACACATAAGTTACATCATTCATGTCAAAAATGAGTTCGCTTAATTCATTTTCATCAATCAGGTTCGCAATGCATTCCTGAATTGTTTCACTGTTTGATGCATCAATTTTTCCAGTCAGATAAATTGTCATATTTCCGTTTTCTAATTCATAACTATCAAAGCCTGTAATATCAACGGATTGTCTTGTCTCTTCTCTTACTGCGGTTTCTGTCTCTTTTTTATCTTTATTTTTATGACCTAATAATCCCAAAGAAGTTCACCATCCTTTTTTCTTTTTTATTTAAACGATTCATCTATATATGTAAAATAAAAACATTTTTTTATTAAAAATTAGAAAAATATTTTTATTTTTTAAGAAATATTATCTGGTCTGCTTATGCAAACAAATCCAGACCTGCAAAATTCCTGATTAACGCATATCCGACAATCGCAAGGATGATTGTGAAAAATGCAAAGTTAATCGTGTTCGCTTTTGTTTCGATATCATGCTCTGTTTCCATCGTCTCAGAAAGAATGATAGATTGGATTTCTGTCATGATATCCTTTGTGTATTCTTCGTTCTGTCCATATTGTACAAATGTCTGTAATAAGGCACTTAATTTATCAATTTCTTTTGAATCAAAACGGTTTTTAAATGTCTCAATTGCGTCTTCCATTGGAATCGTCCTATCTGAGAAATTTAAAACAAGCTCTCCCAATGCTTCCTTGTATCTCTCATTTTGAGCCACACTATGGGAATATTCCAATGAATCCCCTATATATAAACCAGACTTTAACTGGATTTTTAAGTTTGTATAGGTATTGTAGATATCAATCATGATTTCTTTATTATCTACCTTGTTCTCATGTTTGAAATAAAGTTCTGTCGCAAAATAGCCCACTACAATACCTATGGGAATTAAGATTAACCTATCCAGTAATCCATACAATAATAATCCTAATATAATACCTGACGTTGCTTTTATCGTAATATACCATGATGGATTAAGGCTATAATTGCCAGCACGATACATGATTCCAAGTCTTGACATTTTTCTTTTATAACGGTTGATTGTCCCGTTTTTTGTGAAGGTGTCGTCTACCTTATTTGTAATTTTTTCTCCTAAATTTCCTACCCTGTAAGAAATTCTCATGATGAGAAGGAAAGTAAATATACAGATAGCTGCCATCACAAGATATATTGCTATTTTTACGGCTAATTGTGCAGTCATATGCTTTCCTCCTACTTATCTGTTTTCATGTTTAATCCATAGAAAAATACAAGGATTAAAGCTAATGCTAATAGATTTCCAATTGTTGTACTATAAATGACATCAACGATTCCGCCTAAGAACAGTGAGAGTAAATACAAAATAACCATTGAAATGGCAAACATCGCTATAATATTTGCTTTTGCATTCCTAAGTAATGCCCTCTTTTTTTCATATGACGTACTATAGATGGCAATCGTATTTGATACATCTCTGGCGGTTGAATAATAATCGCCTGTAATTGCAGAACATAATTCCATATTATCGATTACAAAGTTAAATTGCGTAGAATCGAATTTATCTTCCAGATGTTTTAACGCAAGCTCTTTGTTACTTGTCTGCTTTGCTTCTACATAACATCTTTCAAGTGCCTCTTTTAATGGGCTGTTGAACTGCTCATATATAACGCCAAAAATATCAATGATATTTGTATACTGCATAGATGCGGATGCACATGCATTCGTGAATTGGAGCAATTGTTTTTCAAGGTTAATCCTTCTGTTGTACGCAAGCAGTGATAAACTATAAAATACAATGATTGCAAAAACAAAAGCTGTTGCAAGTCCTGCTATTAATGATATTTTTACTGATGTCACTACAAGGATTAACAACATAAATGCAAAAATAACAACAGCAAAACCTACTTCTGAGAAGCCTGGGATTTTTTCCGTAATACCAGATAAGGCAATATTATTATAAAATTTGATTATGGGGTTCTTTGATTTTCTTTTTCTTACGAATACATCTTTTTGACTTTCAATTTCTACCCTCATTTGCTTTCTGCGCATACTGTCATATGCCCTTGCGTTTCCGCTTATCTTGGCAAAGAGTGTCTGAAAAATTTTATAATCAACAAAATATTTTACGAGAAAGAATGAGAATACACCGCAACTAATCAAAATTAATACTGTAAATACAAGGCTTACAATAGTCAGTGTATTCCACCCCTGGCTATAGAAAGACTGCATACATTTTATTAAATGGTCCATATTCTTTTATTCCTTTCTTCTTATTTCATAATATCTGGCACGTTGAAAATGAATTCCTTTGTTGTTTTATCAATCCCAGTTAATTCCTTTATTTCCTGTATACGGTAATCTTTTACAAATACAGAGGTATTTAAAGACTGAATCTGCTTTGCAAAATGGTCCCTTGAACGATTTGGCTGGGCATCCAGTCCATAGTCAATAATTTTTTCGTATGCTTCTGCGGCTGAATTACTATGTACTGTCGTCATTGCCTGAGAACCTGTATATGTCGCATAGGAAAGGTCGGCGGCTTCATCGCCCTTGATTTCACCGATAATGATAATATCGAAGGATTCCATCAAGGCTAATTTTGCTAAGTCTTTCAAGGAATATGAAATAGAAGACCCATTTTTATGTGGGATAACCTTCCTGAATACCATTTCTGGATGTGTATGGCAGAATAATTCTTCTGATTCCTGAATAACAACAGTTGATTTGTCTGGTGGTGTGGAATCCAACAATGCGTTTGCTAATGTCGTCTTACCAGAACCATTTGGTCCACTGATTAACATTCCATACCCATTTTCCCATCTTTTCTTTAAATATTCTGCCTGTTCTGGCGTACAGAAATTTTGGGAAATCAATGTTTCAAAGGTCTTTTTTTCCTTTGGAATCTTTCTGATTAACAATGTTGGCATATCGCCTGTATTTACAAGTTCTGATACCAGTGAGAATCTTAAAATGTCACTTTTACATGTGTCCTTATCTGTGAAAACCTGTGCAGCATTCATAATGGACATATTTGTGTTATTTCTGTTTGTGATAAATTCAATGTATCTTTTATACTCATCATCCGACTGGAAATGAAGTGGTGTCGGATATCGTTTTCCATTCTTTTTTATTCGGATTGTATCTTTGTTTACAAGACGAATATCAGATACATCTGGGTCATTGATATAGTCATCAATGATTCCAAAGCCCCATAAAGCCTTGTCTACCAGATAAATTACATCTTCTGTCTCTTCATCTGTCAGCTTTGCTTCTTTACATCTGTTTCTGATTTCATTTAAATACTTTTCCCTGTTTATCTTTTTCTTCTGTACTTGCAAATGAATCTGATTTTCGGGATTATTAATTTCTTCAAATAATTCCTGTTGCATATCCTGTACGGTTGCCATTTGTTTTTGTCCTCCTTTTATTAGTTACATGTAATAATTGTGCTTGGTTTCATATAACTGCTGCATATCTGCCCAATACACATAATTATTGTTCCAATTTTATAGGCTTTATCGGTGATTACTAATATAGTATCTTCATCATTTAAATCGCCTCTTGTATAATTTGGTCTGTTTATTTTTATTTCCACATAACCAGTATCATTTTTGATTACTGTCCCTTGTATGATGGTCCTGTTTAATGCCTTACTGTATTTAATTAAATCGACCCTTGATTCCAATAAACTTTGCCGTTTTGTCTTTGACTTTTTCCGTTCATAAATTTTTATCAGATTATTGACTTCTATATAATGTTCTTTTTTGGGATATATGTATTGCTTGTCATCATTGTGTATTTTTCCAACAATGATGAATATATCCCCTACATAAAAGCCCGCTGAACTTCTTGCCATTGCATTATCTGATAATAACGCTGGTATCTCTTCGAATATAATGTCTGATTCGTTCTCTGGATTATTTGAAGAGATAACAATTTCAAAATCCAAGATAGGTCGTTGTATATCGATGTTGTCTGCATTACGCTCTTTTTTTATAAGCAGCCCTACGATAATCGTATTATTTGTGTCATTTATCATCTTGGTGTTATCCCTCCACTAATTCAACTTCCAGTGTCATGTCATCCCAGTTACAGAGGATTTCTTTCTTTACACCATTTTCATAAATAAAAGGTCTGTTGTAACCTGTAGGTGAAATAGCCAAATAATCAACAAATTCTTCATTTTTGGACATAATTACAAAATCCTGTTCTCCTAATGCCAATGGGAATACTTCAATCGTTCCTGGTCCTTCATCTGACATATATCTAAATTTGATATGCCCATTATTTACATTGGAATTTTTTGCATTGCCATATTCCTTTTTGGATAACACATTGAGTCTGTCACCATTTCCTGCTGAGATACCTGTCATCATGATTGCAGATGAAAAGTCTCCATTTTCTCCAAAACCGCCCCTGCACAGGAAGTAGAAATCATTTATGTCTATCTGTACAAGGTTTTTCCCTTCTTCCCGTGTATCATATGAGGACTTTGTATATGTTTTTCCCTTATAATAAATAGATACGATAATTGGGACCGTAGAACTTTGTACCCTGCTGATTTTTAACGGTGCTATCATAACCTGCATTTCTTCCGCACGACCGCCAAATTGGTGTAACGCAGTGATTCTGTACACTGTAAATACGAATTCGCTGAATTGTTTCCTTGTTTCTTCTATAAACAAATTACTTCTTGAAATATGCGAAATTTGTGTGTTATATGTTGCAGGGGCTTGCACCTCTTCTGCCTCTACTGGTATTTCAGAAGTGTTTATTTCTTCTGGCAGTGTTTCCGCTTCATCCAATTCTTTGCTGTTTGGTTCTTCCACATTTTCTGCCACTTCTTCATCAGGAGATACAGTTTCTTCTGTATTTTCATATGTTAACGACATATTTTCAAAATCTAAGTCTTTTGCCGCTGTGATGTCTTCCTCTTTTTCTTGAAAATCTTCTTTTATTTCAACTGTAGATACTGGTTCTGGTTCAACAGAGGGTTCTATTTTTTCCTCTTCTTCTGTTTGAATCTGTGTTTTTTCTACAGTATCTACAAAATTAGTTTTTTTTTGAAAAGAAGGAATAACGGAAATATGACATAAATAATCTTTACCACAAACACTGACAGATACAAAATTCTGTTTTTCCTGTACTTCTTTTGTTGGAAGTCCTCTATCAATTAATGCTTGGAATGTTTCTCCTGTAATTTTTGCAATTGCACTTAATTCCCTGTTGTCTTCCTCTGAAATCTGTCCACCAAACAATATGATATCTGATACATTTTTCATGATTTCTGTCCTGATTTGTTCAGCCGAATCTAAAATTTGTTTGTATAATTCTAATTTCTTTTCTTCCATTTTCCTTTTCCTTTCTTTTGTCCTTTTTTGACAAATCTATATTTATATGATAAAAAAAAATATATTTTCTTTATATTTGTTAAATTATTTCAAAAAAAATAGAACTTTGCATAAAACAAAATTCTATTAAAGTGTATATTTTACATATATTTGTGAAAACTACATTGTTTTATATTGTAAGTCCAATTTTCTTCGATTTATTAATAACTATGTTTGGGTTAATTCCATGATATTTTATAGCAACTTTGTTATATGCTTCTTTTTCAATTAAAATCTCATAAATAGCAAGGATTTTTATAAGTGGTCCAAATTTTGTAGGTTCTCCTTTTTTATTAATATAAAATTTTTCTGCAACCATTGCATAATAGACCATTAAAAACTGCTCTTTTACAAAATTAGAAAAATCAAAATTTGCTATTTTATCATATGGCTTATATTTAGTATCTATAATATAGTCAATTTCATTTAATACAAAACTTGAAATTGTTGTATTACTGTTTTTGCATAGTTGAAAAATATAATAAAATTGGTCAAATATCATGTTGGAAGTGATACCATATTCTGTTAATGTACTAAGCCATGCAATTCGTTCAAAATAATAAGTATCTTTGGGGATGAAACATATTTCTTGTTTCCCCTTATAGGAATGTGTCATTTGATAAAAATATACACACCATCTATCTTTTTTCCCTTGTGCAAATGTTATTTCTTTATTGCAATAGGATGTATCTACAAATGATAATGTTTCATGTTTTTCTTGTATATTTGATTGGTTTTTAATTATTGTTGTTGTAATATTTAAATTATCAAATTCTGGTAATGTTAGTATTTTTGTTGTTTCCATTGTATACTCCGTTTTACATCTATATATAGATATATGTAAAAACGAAATATATTTTTTATAGAATATTAAATAAAAAAAAGAAATACCCACCTTTTTAGTGAGTATCTCTTTTTATCAGGAAATAAACGCAATTTCCCAAAATCTATGTTAAAGCGCCATTGCTTCTGAATTTGTTACAAGGGAAATCTGTTTTTCCACGTTTTCTTTTGATTTTTTAGCCATAGTTTTAAAGTCATGGGCACACAATACATCCTTCATTACATCTTTTGTAAAACGCCCAACTGTAGGTGTTGCCGTTGGCTTATTTTTGATTTGCTCTATACATGGAAGCGATTCGATTTTATGGTAAACACTTCTGTCGAATATAACACCGTCCCTGATTCCTAAATCACATGCATAGTCATGCGTATATTTATAGTTTTTATGTGCAGGATAATCATATTTCTGGTCATAGATTGGGTCTTCTCCATAAATTAATACAATCTCATCCGTAAATGGGATACGTCCTAATTCCTCTGGTTTTAATAATTCCCTTTGGTCTACGTTCGTTCCTGTGCTTCCAGCATTTTTTTCGTTTAGACTGATATTTGCAGCTTTTACGGTTGCCATACCAATTTTCTTTGAAACATATTCGTTGTTACTGTTCTCATCACCACCAAGGAATACAGTCTGCGGACAGTTTGTATCAATAACTTCATAATCATTTTCATACATGCCCTTTAACTGTGTGATTGTCTGGCAGATAACAGTACATGAAATCTCATATTTACGCATGGTTGCCAGTTTTTCCTTAAATTCGGGAATTTCACCAAGATTCGGGAACTCATCCAGTAAAAACCTTACATGGGAAGGTACGGACTGACCATTTCCATGTACCTTTTTGACATGATGTAAGTCTTTTTTATATTGTTCCATTAAATGCTTATCTGGTCTTCTTGTAACAACATAACCATCTTTTGTTTTTAGTTCATACCAGCCATCAAAAAATTTAACAGGAACTGTTTTAGTTTTTGTTGGTCCAAAGAATTTGAACATTTTTTCCTTGACTTTTTTATGTCCATCTTTATATGGGTCTGCATCTTTATCAGAATGAGCCTCTATGATTTCTGCATTCTTAAAAGCTTCAATCTCTTTATCAATAAATGGGTTGTCCTTATCTTTTAAGACATCTTCTTTCGAGTAATGCTTTACAAGCTCTCCATTTTCCAGTTTAACATCAAGGCTTCCCGCTGATTTTGTTTCCCCATTGAAATAAAGGATATCGAACAACTGTGTATAAAGGAATGATACCAGGAAATTATAAGTCCTGTCATTTGTCGGCGTTATAACAAATAAAACATCCCTTTGGTTCCCAAAGTTATCAAGGTCTATTGTATCGCTGGAGGTTAACCCCCTTACCTGTTCGATATTGAATGGGTCAAGACGGACAGCCGTTGTCATCAAAATTGTTGTAGATGTCTTTTCAGGTGCAATTCTGAAGTTTTCCCACTCCCTTAAACAATATGGCTTCTGGATTTCATCGATATTTTCTAATTTATCCTGTCTTTCTGCCTCATAGATACGAAGGTTTTCAAACAACTGTGCCAATTCTGATGCGTTTGCCGTGTTATTCTTGCCATCCCCTAATGAGGTTCCCTCTAATGGTTTTACGCCTGTTTCGGGGTTATTTTTCTTGTTCGCCATACGTGTCAATTCACAAAGCGTTGCAAAGTGTGCATTATAGCGTTTGCCATTTGTGATTCTATCTATACATCCGTATGGTGTATTGGAGCCTTCGGGGCATGTTGTAAGGAAGGCTATCATGGCACACATGAATGCATTCATGGCATCGTCCCAGAATGGGTCTTTTTGTCCGCTGCCCTTTCCGCCAGTCGGGTCTGTGTTCTTAATAAACGCCTGTGTGATTTTTTTGATATCTGATTCCCTATGGCAATATTGTAACGGGTTATAAGTGTCACAGTTTCCCATTTGTACTAAATCAAAGACCCTTACATGATATCCAAAACGTCTCAGTGTTTCGCCACATTCCTGCAAGATACCGCCTGATGGGTCAGTTACAACATACGAACAGTTCATCTGTAATAGATTCGGTTTTAAATAATACCTTGATTTACCAGAACCAGTTGCACCTAAAATCAGTGTATTTAAGGCATGGTAATGTTTTTTCTGATGGATGCTCATCTGTACGTTGTTACTTAATATGGCATTGCTATAACAGGTTCTGTAAGTCTTTCCTTCAAAGTCTGCATATTTTTCTACAATCTGATGTAAATTAGCCCATTTTGCAGAACCCTTTAATGTATTCATGTCATGATGCAGCCTTATCTTTTGTATCGTGTAATTGATGAACATAAACAACATGACAATTGTTACAAGTCCAATCGTTGCACCTATGTTGTAATTGATTGGTAAAAAATATAATGGGTTCTTTGTTATTTCACTGATGGCACCTGTCAGGGATTCAGATAAATTAGCCCTTGGGTGCATTGATGTATAAGCCTGTACAGTAAAGCCAAAATACATCAGCAGAAGACAACTGGCAGTTCCGCTGATAATGGACGACTGCCGAAGGTCTTTTTCTTTCTCTTTTATCGTTTTCTCTTTTTTTGCCATTTGTACTTTTTATATACAGACCTTAGTATTTACTAAAGCCTGTATATTTTCTCCTTTTCGTATTATTTGTTAGAATTCTCTCGTAGGTTCTATATCTCCCTGTTGATTTTCTTCATTATCTTGATTTTTTTTATCTTTGTTGTCTTCTTTTGCCTTATCTTCTTTAGCTTTATCTTCTTGTTTTGTTTTTTCTGTATTTTTCTCGTTATTCCTGATTCTTTTTTCATCTTCAAGAACTTCTTGCAATAACTCCTTGTTATTGTCCAGTTCATCTAAAATTAGTTCAGATTTTGTTTTTTCATGCTTATTCTGATAATGCACCAGAATATTGGCAAGTAATTCTTCTTTTTGTTTGATACTTAATGAAATGTTTGGATTATCCATAAACATCTTGACAAATTCATTGTCTGGGTTTTTCAGTGTCAATTCTATATACTCCTGACGTATACTATATTTTTCTGAACTGGAAGCATCCTTATGTTCCCGTTCCACAAGATAACTTGCCTGTTTATTGATTTTTTGCAACATTGTTGTTATTTCGATAAAATCAGATTTTACTTTTGCATTTAAATCAAAATCTTGTTCCCTGCCAGCTTCTTTTATCAATTGTTCTATTTCATCTGCATCTGTTATTATTTTGCCTCTGTTGTCCTTCCAATCTTTATAATTGTTTTTTTGAATTGTCTGTGTCTCAGGATTTTCATTTTCATCCATAATTGGGTTTCCATTTTCATCTGTAATTATTACTGTCTCTTTGTCATGCTCTGAATATGTTTTCATGTTTGCTATTTCTTGTGCATGTTTAGAACATATTGTAATAATATCCTGTAAATCCATAAATTTTACTGGTGTTGTTTCAAAGGTTTTCCAGCTTCCATTAACATGTGCAACAAAAGCGATTTCGTTGTCTATTGCTTCAAGATAACAGCCTGACTGTTTTGTGATGTCACCAAGGATTGCCCTTTCCCCTTTTTTCGCTAATCGGGCAAATTCCTTTAACTGTTTGTCATCATATTCTATTTTTTTGTTTTTATTTTCATGGTATTTTTTATAGTCTGGGTTTGTACTGTTTTCAAATGCCTGGAACGTTGCATATTCTAATTCCACTTTTGATATATCCGAACCTGTTTCGTTAAAATAATCTTCACTGGAAACATAAATTTGTCCTTTAACATCCAGTTCAATACCTGTATCTTCATTTTTATATTTTTTCCCTGCGTTACTGAAGTCTAAGGCACCACTCACGATATTGTTATTATATAATTGTTGTTTTATATATTTGAATGTCTGTTCGTCTTCAAAGGATAACCGTATAATTTTATTTTTCTCATTGTTTGAATAGTTCTTTGAAGTCTGTAAAATGGAGCTTGCTTTTGTTTCTGCAAAATAATCCGTACTTGTCATGAATACTTCTTTTTGTATATTAAGAAGTTTATATTTATCTTTTTCCTTGACTAAAAATGCAACATCCCCATCTGCCCCATATATTGTATGGTAGGGAATGTCTTTATCCTGTAAAGCCTGTTCTATTTTCCCTGCAAATTGTTTGGGGACATATTTGAAAGAGCAGTCTCCGCCACCCTTTATGTATTCATACATCTCATTCAACAATCTGTCTTTCTTTGTAGACAAGTGATGTTCTAATAAATTCTTGAGGTCATTTAATAATGCTTGTGTCAGGTCTGATAAAGCCTGTTCATCACCTAATACATTTGTTCCTATTGTTCCTGCCATATTTCTTTCCTTTCTTTAATCTGAAATTAAAAAACTTCCATTTACGATACATTTTGCCTGAAAGGTCATCCGTACTCCTCTCCAGCCATCATATTTTTCGAATAATTCTGCTGGAATACGTTTTCTGTCTGTGTATGTAAGAACTGCTACATCCCCGTTTTCCAATGTGACTGTCGGAAAATAAATATCATCACCATCTACTTTGCATAAAGTAATCAGATATTGTTTTTTAATCAGGTTGAGATAATTTTTATCCTTTGACAATAAATATTGACCATATACAATTTCATTTGGATTTCGATTGAAATAATAGATTGAATTTTTTGATAACCTACATTGGTTCCCATCCAAGTAACCATAGAAGAACCCTGCATTGTATAGCATTGTCTCAAATTCTTTCCTGTCATCGATTTCTGTCTCAATCAGCCTTGAATTTTTCCTTTTTGTGTCTAATTTAGAAATATCGGAATAAGCATAAAATGCCGCTTCTCTTGCATCCATATAGAATGTTTTTGTGTTAATATCTATTAATATGCTGTACATTTTTATCCCTTTCTGTTATATATGAATAATTTATTTTAAAAAATAGGTGAAATTATTTAAAATAACTCCACCTATATGATTTTTATTCAGAATCTGTTTTTGTTTCAGCTTCTGTTGCTTCTTCCGTTGTATTTTCCGTTGTTTCGGTTTCAGCCTGTAATTTTTCAATTTGATTTGTATATTGCTCACAGTTAATGAGTTCTACATCATAATCATTATATAGACCGCTGATTGTTAATGTTCCTTTTTCATTTTTACCAATCACGTCTAATTCATAACATTTATCCAACCTGTTGTATTCAAGCAGTCTCCTGCCAGTTTCCCCATCCATTACTAAATACATTTCGCCCGTAGATTCATCACTTTTTATTGTTATCTTGCAATCACGGTTTTCAGGGAAAAACAAATCAACTGTCTTGATGCTTGCCTCTTTTAATTTGATTTCAAGGTCTTTGTTTTCCTGTTCCTTTTCTTCCTCAACAACCCCATCTTCTGGTACATATCCTAAAGTCCCTTCAACTGTTGTTTTAAAATCATTTAAATTGATATTTGTCGAATATAATCTTGGGGCAACATATTTTTCTGGGTCGTCCTCGTCAGGCTCTGGATATAAAAGTTGTTCATTAAAATTTGTTTCTTTGGAATATTCATTCCCTCTTACAATGCGGACAAGACCAAGATTGTCTAAATAGTAATATCCAGTAACAAAATAATCAGGAATTGTAATTTCATAAAATTCATCCTGTAAGGTAATGTATTCTGTAGAAGCAAACAATTCATATGCCTTGAAAGCGTGGATATTTGCAGATGTCTGATAATGTTTAAACTGGGTTCCTGTGTAAACCTCTAAATCATATATTTTTGATTTTTGTACGGAATTGATTAGGTTGTCTGTTATTAAATCAGACGTGATTTGTACATTACCGATTTTGTCCAGCAATACCTGTTTAACGCCTAAATTATATATGTCATACAATTCACTGTCTTGTATAATGCAGTCTTCATCTTCATCTAAATTCAAATACATCCTGCCATTTAGCATTTCCTGTATGTTATGGACTCCTATTGTATAACCTAAATCATAGTATCTTTCCCATGTCATATAATCTAGCAACGTATCTGTTGAATAATAAATTAGTTTATCTTCAGCAAACAGTGTAGGTATATTGATTTCGTTTTCTGTCGTGTAATATATCTGTCTTTCTGGGTCTATCATTTTTTTAGGCTCTTCCCCACTGTAATTGTCTTCATATGCATATAATGGATAATACATATCCCCATGAACGACATAATATGTCCCCGATACCAATTGTTCTTCAAAATCTCTGCTTGTGGAATCAATACCATCTGTTGCCGTTTCATAATTAATAGAACCATTATCTGTTAAATCTTCTATTTCATTTGTCTCTGTCTTTCTCATAGAACATCCACTTAAAATTGTAGAAATTCCCAACAGAATAACTGCTATTTGTTTTTGATGAATTATTTTATTCTTCTTTTTTAAATCCGCTTTTTCCATCAAAAGAGGTCCTCCTTTTAAAAATAATCTTTCTCCTTTTATATGATGAAAAAAAATCATTTTTTTTATAATTGTGAACAATTTATACTATATTTTTTAAAATATTTTCTATTTTTATATTGAAATGTTTTCTGATTTTGCCTTTTTATGTTACAAAAATTACAAAAATTTGTTGCGATATGGTCTAAAAAATACGATAATATACATATATTGTTTTTATTTATACACAACTAATAAATGCCTTGTGTATTTAACTTATTACACTAATTTTCATTATTTTTAAAATTTCCATTATTTTGACCCATTTTTGACATTTTTTTCTACATATATAAGTAACAATACCATTTTCATGTTTTTATATATTAAGGAGTACTTATCATGAGAGATGACGAAAGAATAAACGAAGCAATTGAAAGGGCTGTGGAATTTAGGAAAAACTATGCTGGTCAGTTTTCTAACTCCGACAACAACGAACCGACAGGTAAATTAATTAGTGCTGTAAAAAATGTTATTTTTGAAAATTATCAAAGTGATAACCTGAATGTTTCTGGAAGCAAAAAAACAAAAAATTATACAACATTACAAAGTGCGGTACGATATATTGTAGAGGAGATTATGCAGCTTACTCCAGCAGAATACGATGCAATCTATTCATCAAAATTAAACCAGAAGGCATCGATTGACCATGCCATCCGTAAAATTATTGCAGCCGCACCAGCAGAAGTACAAGCAGAAGCGTTATTCGATGGAAAACAGATTGTTTTTGCCATGTGCTTCCCAGAATATTATAAGGAGCATCACAAAAAGATTACTGCATGGGATATTTTTGATGCACAGGGGGAAATAAAATCAGGTCTGAGCCATGCTGGTAAAATTAAGGAAATAAACGAAATCCAAAGCAAGGGCGCAACGTTAAAGAAAAATGGGTCTTTTTCCGACCAGAAGGAAAGAAAGAGAATGTATAATCATGGTGAAGAAGTCGATAAAATCTGCTACAATGCAATGAAGGAAATTTTTTCCCTCTTCAAAATGACAACAAGAGAATTATTCCTTATATTATCACAGCCGAAAAGTTCATCATTTGGTAAATATGGAATTAACCAGATTATTGAAAGCAGGGGCTGTTACCCGTCTACATTAGACTTTTATATGTGGAATTCTCCTGTCGAATATCAGTTGGAACATTTTGACGAATACATCAAAGTAAGAAAAGAAATGCACTTACCACATGTCGAAGCCCTTGATTTAATAGACGAAGCTTACCGTGAATATAAGGAATTCGATAAAGAATATGATAGAATTTAAATAATTTGATGTTTTTACATTATTTAAATTCTCTAACCCCGACCCAGCTCTAACTGCGTTGCGGTTTATTTAGACTAATAAAAAAGACACTTACCAATTACTTGATAGGTGTCTATTTTTATTACCGAATAAACTCTTCTGCGTATTCTTCCTTTTCTTTGATGTTCTTATTCCGTATTTTTTCTTCTAATCTTTGTTTTAACTGTTCGGGCATCCCATTATAAAGACCTCCAAGACATTTGTGGTAACAAGCCGCATTAATGTATAATTCTGTCTTATTCTCGTTTTCTTCATATGGGATATTTCCCAATGCCTGTTTGAATAAGGCGTCTGTCTTGAACTTGTCTTTCTGACTTACAATATCTTCTACGGAAGCCCCTTTATCTTCAAATTCATAGACAACATTATCTTCGGAATCATTCTTTTTTGATATGGCATCCATTGAGAACACAAAATAATTGTGTTTTTTTATCTGATAGTCGGATGCACCATCATTCCTGACCTCCCTTGCCAATCCTGTTAGCCATTTCATAATAAAAGTTGGGAAACCACAATCTCTGGAATCATCATAATCACCAATATGTTCTGAGATAACAAGATATGCCTCTTGCACATAATCGTCAAATGTTTCTGAATCTGATTTTGCTCCTTTCCAGGGTAATGTCTTCAACTTCGGCATTAATAATTCAAGTGCCAGGGATGATGCGTTTGGGCATCTGTCTGAACTTTTTCTCTCTTCTTTTAAAATGGAATAAAACTCATCCCATTTTTGGAGATTCTTTCTTAACAGCTCGTCCATATCATCGGTTTCGTTTTGTCTCAGTCTTTGGTTTTTGAATTCACTTTCCATTCAAACGCCTCCTACATAAAAGTATAAAATATAATAAATAAAACATCTAATTTATATATGTCTAAAAAAAACTCAAAAATGGGTATAAAATTACACATTCTTAAAAAAACAATAGTTTTTCCAGATATATTTCTTAGATATAGTATTTTTCGTTTTTTTATATATTATGCATGGAGATATAAAACAAAAAAATCCAAGTTTCCCTGGATTTTTAATAATATTCAAAAAACCTTGAATTTAATATCATTTGTATTACCTGCTATAAAAAAATGGACGTTTTGTTTGGATTATAGAACACATATTATCTTCCTTTCTTATCTCCGTTTGAACTTGCCGTTGCCTAAAAGTTCTTTATCTATATCTTTCTTGTCAAAATGGGACAATTCTTTTATTATTTCTTTCGGCGTAAACCTCATCATAATGAATTCATCAATCAGGAGCGCAAGCTTTTTGTCGGATGCATAGCTTACGATTTTATCAAATTGTTCCAGGTTATCCGTGATAGTGGCAAGGTCCTTGACAAGACTTATATTTTTAAGATTATCCTGATACTTTGAACTTTCAACCGTTTTGCTTACTTTTTCATCTATTTTTTCTTTAAATGCGTTAGGAACCGTATCGTTTTTTAATAAGTCAATTAACTCTTTCTGGGAAAAACAAATATTAATTTGATGCATATCTTCTGTTTCGTGTTTATTCCAATAATCAGCTAATTTACCATTTTTATTATCCCAATCTAATTTAGACTGGTTATCTGTTACCTTCTGTAAGGAACGTCCGTTTGTTACATCAGATATGTTCCTTTTTGTAATGTGGAATAGTCCTGTCTTATTTTCCCTAATGGAATAAAATGCAGGTAAATGCTGTTTTTCATCATATGCATCACCAATGATTATGGAATCATGTAAAGCAATCCCCATTAATTCACATGCTTTCATTGTTAAATCTGTAAATTCAATATCACTGGGGGACGGCGTTAAATTTAACTGCTTTGTTTCATAACGATATGGGTGGTTATGCATTATAATGATATTATTTGCATTTGATAACAAAGCTACCTGCATGATATCTTTTAATTTGAAAAATACACCATTTTCATTTCCAATATTGATTAATCCGACACATAATGGTGTGTAGTTGATGTCACAACAGATAACACATAAGTATTCTCTTGCCAGCCCATATAAATATTGCCCAACCAAACGTACTGCTTCATCCGCATATCCAACTCCAAGCTCACTGAATAAGTGAAAATCAGATTTTAATTCCACATTGACGATTGGCAGTTCATTTCCTCTATAATCATACATTTTATCCATCATATTCATTATGTCCTTATTTTTCTTTTTATATTGCCGTGTGCTTTATATATTATTTATACTAATATATGTCAAAAAAAAACGCAACAAATACCAATTTTATATATAAAAAACAGAGCCATATCCTTTTTAATATGACTCTGCGGTAATGATAAATTATTCTAATGTGTCGATTTCATCCAGCATCACTTCAGCTTCTGCCCGTTTGTCGGAAACTTCTTTATGTAAGGTTTCAGATTTACCAGATAAAGATTCCAATTGCTGGGTTGCCTTTTCCAATCGATTCTCAACGGACTGTTTATATTCCATGATGGAAAGTAAATCCGCATTCAGGTTAAATAATTTGCCTTCCTTTGCACTTAATTCTATATTATATGCCTGCTCCAGTTTATCCTGGTTCTTATTGAACTCTTTTTCCGCCTTGTTAATCTCTGCATCAATCTGTTTACACATTGTTTTATAAATTGCAGGGGACACAAGCTCTTTTAATTGTTCCTTTGCCTTTAAAAGTTCTGGACTAGGTGAATATTCTTTTCTTACAAAAGGAACGATACTGTCTTCAATGATAGCTTTTTGTTTTTCAATATCCTGTATAGATTTAAACAAAGTTTTATCATAGTCTTCTAAACATTCAACTTTAAACTTAATTCTTGACTTTTGTTTATCATAAAATTCTGCTGTTTTTTCTATACATGCTGCTTTAAATAATAAAGATGTTGCCTGAAGCTTTGTTTTATTGATTGCGACAGCCATAGAAATGGCATCCATCTTATTTGTGAAGGATTCAATTGCCTTATCTTTCTTTTCCGTTACTTTTTGTGCTGTATTTTTGCCAAATTCGATTGTGGATGCTTTCATGGATGATGCAAATATTTTCATATCATCTATCTTATCATGGGCATCTGCTTTTACACTTTCATATTCTGATTTAATACTATCCTTTACCTTAACAGCGGCTTGTATTGTAGCATCTGACATGGCTTGACCGTGTTCAACACCTCTATGGATTGCATTCACAATATCGCCCGCTGGTGATTCAATTCCTTCTCCCCAGCATATATCATGAATTTCTTTAATCTGGTTATATTTAGCTTCCAGTTTTGCAGGGTCTTTTTCATTTTTTAATGAATATGCTTTTAATTCGGAATAAGCGCCAAGTGAAACAATTTCCATGAAACATTGTGTACCTTTTGCCAAAGTTGCCGATGCCTGTTTTAAATAGCCTACAGAGCTTTTCCCAAATTCAACAAATGCTGATGCTAAGTCACGTCCGATTTTATTGATTGATTTAGCTGCACCCGAAATAGAATTCTGGACGGATGTTTCAATGGAAGTATAATACCCAGTCATTGATGTTCCTGCTGCCCTAACGGCTTGTTCTGTTATTGTACGGTATTCTTTGTCATTTTCTTTTAACATCTGGCGGCTCGTTTTTATCGTTTCTAAGGATTCCTTCAAGGATTCAATGATGTAAGTCAAAGGTCTTGAAGCAATTGCATTAGCCTGTGCTTCTTTTAAATTCTCTGGATTGGAAAAATCCTTCGTGACATCCTGTACTTTCTGGTATTCACGTATCTTTTCCAGTGTTTCCTTTTCCTGTTTCATTAAATCATAATCCTGCTTATAAGATTCTTTCATAAAATCAAGCCTGTCTTTATCGTGGTTATTCATATCCTGTGCAAATTCAGCCAAGCCCTTATTTCCAGAAAGGTTCGCATCCCTTACGACAACATCCCAATAATCTTGGACTGTACTAACATCACCCATAGCGGCTACTTCTGCTTCCGTCCGTGTAAAGGCAGGGTTGTTTAATATCTCATTCAATTCGTTAATTTCCGCCTGTCTTTGGGCTTCTGTCATAGATGCCAAAAATACAGTATCTTTATGTTGCTCAACGATATTTGCTAAATGGATTGCCTGGGCTGCCAATACAGGTATTTTGACTTTTTTATTAATATAGTCTTCTTGTTCCTTACTGATGTAACGTCCCGTTTCCTTTTTTATTGGTTCACGCCCAAAAGATTTTTCCATCCAGGATAATGCATTTTCATATCCCTGTTTATATTCTTTAAATTCTGGGCTTCTAATACCATCAACATCTACTGTAAAAATAGTATCATTAAATTCATTTGTACCTGCTTTATATTCTACAGAATAACCAGCATTTTTTAATTTTGTAATAAATGACTCCATATCATTATAAGATTGCTGTGTTGCCATTTCTTCATAAGTTTTATTTTGCTCCATAATAGTTCTCCTTTATTGTTTTAAAAAATATTTTTCCATTTTCTTATATATGTAAAAAATATTTTAAAAAATGGTATAAAAAAAAGACTTCAACAAAAATGTTGAAATCTTTTACTATTATTCATATTTAAAATCTATATCCGAATGTTCTGATATAACACTTGAAATTCCATATTTTATACATTGTCTAATAAAATATTCGTATTCTGATATAGCATTTGATTTTTTTACCATCTGTATTTATATCATATGCCGAAATAAAATTATAACATTATCAAAAGGTAATCTCCAGATAATTTTTATTATTCATCCTACTATATACAATACTTTTTGATAATTCTTTCATAAGACGGATGCCATGTCCGCCAATTTGTTTAGGGTCACAATTTCCAGGGTTATATTTTGTTGGGTCAAATTCCATTCCATTATCAACAAAAACTAATTTGTTATTTTCGCCATCCTGTGTAAATTCTATTGTCAGTGGTTTATCAGTCCCAGTATATGCATGATTTGCCACATTCATATAAGTCTCTTCAAAAATAAGGGCTGTTGCCATCTTTAATTCATCTGGGACATACGAAACAATCTCGTCACTAATAGATTCCATTACATCACCTGATTCTGCGGGGTTAACATTCCATGTTTTATTTATATCCATACTATTTTCCTCTCCTATTCTTCTATACGGTAAATACATGCCATTGTTATATCATCATGTACATTTTCTATTACGGTTCCATTTATATCTGATTTTGTCCCTAATGAAACACCAAGCGAATAACTCTTTAAATCATTGATTACGCTATTTACAATTGTTTCTGAATTCCAGTTCCCTTTATCCAGTTCTGCTTTGACTGCTGACAGCATTCTTTCTTTTGAATATGAATTATCTATATTTTCTTCCTTTGACTGGAATGTTTCTGGTATTCCATCTGAATAAAAAATAAGTCCATTGTTTTTACAAAAATTAATCTCAATCACATAGTCATTTAGATTAGATGCTGGCGTACTTCCAATTGGTGCCGTCACCTTACTGAATTCGATGAATTTGGCTTTTTCCTTTCCATGCTTACTGATTAATATTGGCAGTTCACTTCCATGTCCACAATTTAGGAATCTTGCTTTATTTGATAATCTGTCAATTTCGCAAAATAAAATGGTTGCGGCTTCTAATTGTTTTGTCATTGTGTCACACTGATAAATCGAACTCGTTCTTTGCATAAACCGTGCCCAATCAACGATGTCCATTTGAAAACGTGCTGTTGTCATCAAATAACTTTTTGCAAGAGAATATAACGATGCCCCATATAATCCTGAAAAATAACCATGATTAACGACATCCCCTATCATGATATATGTTTTATCCCCAAAATCTTCGGCAAGAAATAAGTCACCAGATACTTCGTTTAATGGTTTATATAAAACATAAGTATCATATCCATTCAATTTAATATTCGTCATGATATTATTTTGGACTTCCTGCGATTTTTTTAAATTTTGCTTGTAGTCTTCAATTGTGTCTTTACATGTCTCAATTTCTTTTTTTAAATGTTTGATTTCATTTTTGTGTCTTTCTTCATTTTGAAAAACACTTAATTCTGTACAAAAATCATTGATGAACTGTTGAATATGTATTTCGCCATGTTTATAATAATATAATTTCCCATGAATATCTGGTTTTTCATCAGCTATAATGAAAATAGGAATATCTGAATTTTCACAAAAAGATTCATATATTCCATCTGATATAATTAAAATTGTTTTTTCTGTTAGTTCATGCGATATTTTATATGATAAACTTGGCGGTAAAAAATGTAATATCTGATTATAAAAATTAATATCGTCTGTAATGATTGAAATGATGTTATTTTCCATTTTATCCTCGTTCCTATCCATTTTATTATCCAAATGGTATGAGATATCTTAATACCTGTAAAAATTTTGAAAAAAATGTTTCTTTGTAAAGACATAATTCTTCGTCAATTTTTCTGTCTTTCAAATATTTTACATAATCTTCTTTATTAAGTTTTTCAGTTGTCATTTTTCCAGAAAATTCGTAATCACAATCATTGCAAAAACAATTTATGTGATAAACCGAATAATATGTTCTATACCGTTCTGGTGTGACAAATTTTATAAAATATCCTTTTTCCAAATGCTTCTTTTCTATCTTTTTCTGCTCAGTCCTCGTAACGACATAATTACTAATTTCTCCTGTCCTTAGACTGGAACAATGAGGACACGCAGGAATCTTCACAATCTTGATTTTCTTCCGACTCATTTACTTCTTCCATATTCCTCTCTTCTTGTTCTTCTAATTGTTTTTTCACCCGTCTTCTTTTTATCCCCTTGGGTGTAAAGTCATACTTTTCTTTTGCTTCTTGCGGCGTCATTCCATTTTTTATTGAAATTTCAGACAATACTTCCAGTACCATTTTTACAATGACATAAAGAATAGAAATGACAAAAGCAAACAGTAGTGTATAATCATTATTATTTAATATACGAGACATTCATTTTCTTCCTCTTTTTCTTCCATTAATTCATCTGAATATTCTAAGGCTTCTTCTTCGGTTGGAAATAATTGTGGTAATTCTTTCCTGCTATTCTTATCAAATAAACAATATCCATCTACTTCATCTGTTAAGATGTTCGTTACTTCCTGAACAGCATAAATACCATTTTCATCTATTGTTTTTCTTATTGTAATATTCATCTTCTGCACCTTCTATCCTGATTATTCTTTTTCAAAATTAAAATCATCCTGATTTAAAATGGTCGTATCATTTTTTGAATCATTCGTTTCATCAATGTTATAAATTTTTTCCATTGACATTAATTGGATGTTTTTATTTATATTATTTTTTATTGTGTCATTTAGAATTTCCACTATCATTTTTATTACCTCATAATTCTGGTTCTAATTCATCTTCAGGCTCTTTTGTTTCTAAATCTGTTACTAATCTGTCAAAATTTTTCATGTTCTTATTCTGGACTAAAAAATTTTGTAATGTCGGTAAAATGTCTTTGGTCTCTATATCCATATCACAACAAGTGTTGATTAGATACATACACCACTGGCTATTGAAAAATTTTTCAAGTTCGGTTTTATTCGCACTGGTTGTTTCAAATTCAGTATATGCATAGGTTTCATAATCTTTTATAGCTCTTATTAAAATTGCGGCACCCAATGCTTTATAATTGTCTATTAAAAAATCATCATTATATTTCTCTGTCATAAAGTTCCTGTTCCTGTTCTTTAGCTTCTCTTAACTTTCTTTTTTCTCTTTTTATTTTTCTCTCTGTACTGTCTATAAAAGAACTGAATTTCTTAGATGAACTTGTTAATTTACTAATTCCTGCTTCTGATATGCCTAATTCTATAGAACGTGTCTGTATATCTTTTGATAAAAACATTTTCTTTTTTTCCTTCTTTCATTTTTCTTATATCTGTCCTATTTATATATGATGAAAAAAAAAGCAAAAATGGTCCGTTTTTTATATAAAAATATAAAAATGTGAAATTCATTTTTCATTTTTCCTTTTTTCTAGTTTAGTAAAAGTTGGAACACGAAACATTTGTTCCCTATACTGTTTTTGTCCTGATTTAAATGAAAAATAATGAAAAATAACAAGGTTTACATTTTTTTTATACATATACAGATAGCAGGAAAATAAGGAGTGAAATAAAAAAATGAATTATTATGTTTCAGACTTACATTTTGGACATCCTGGCATTATCCGTATGTGCAGCCGTCCATTTAAAAATGTTGATGATATGGATGAAAACTTAGTTCAAAATTGGAACCAGCATATTTCTGAAAACGATGATGTCTTTATTTTGGGTGATTTTTGTTATAAGGCAAATAATCCAAAGAAATATCTTTCCAGATTACATGGACATAAATATCTCGTTATTGGGAACCATGATGGAATGATTTTAAAAAATCAGGAGTGCCGAAAACATTTTGAGGATATACATGACATCATGACCATAAAAGATAAAAATCAGCAAATTGTATTATGTCACTATCCAATGATTGAATGGAATGGCTATTTTAGGGAAACATTACACTTTTATGGTCATATTCACAATAACACAACAAATGATGCTTACCGCCTTATGAGTCATGTAAAGAATGCATATAACGTTGGAACCGATATTTTAGATTTTACCCCAAGAACATTAGAAGATGTTATTCAATACAATATTCAATTTAAGGAAAGGAATAAGACAGAATAAATGAGAGCTATATTAATTGCAGAAAAACCGTCTCTTATGAGGGCAATCAGGGATGCATATAATGCACATAAAGATGAAATTGGCATGGAAATTGATTTTCTTGCACAGGCAGGACATTTGGTTGGATTAAAACTTCCAAGTGAAATTGATTCTGCTAAATACGGTAAGTGGAAAATGGACAATTTCCCAATTGACGTACCTTATCAATACCATATTTTGTCGGGGAAAAATGATTTGGTAAAACAAATTAAAAATGCCGTCCATTCAGGCAAATATGATTTTGTAATTCATGCAGGGGACCCTGATGGAGAAGGTGAATTGTTGGTACGTCTTGTATTAGCTTACGTTAAAAATGATTTACCTGTAAAACGGTTCTGGTCAAATGATATTACACCAGAAAGTGTCATCTTGGCATTAAAGTCATTAAAGAATGATACAGAATATGATAATATTTATTACGCAGCATTAATCAGGCAACACGCTGATTATCAATTTGGCATGAATGTGACTGGTGCAACAACACTTAAAATGGGGGACCTTTATAAATTAGGACGTGTAAAAGCAGCCATAATTCGAATGATTGTCGATAGGGAACGTGCAATAAGAAATTTTGTACCTAAGACAACCTATAAGCGTATATTTGACTATCAGACATGTGAATTCATTAATGATGATGAATACGAAACAAAAGACCTTGCTATAAAAGGGATGCCTCCGTTTGACTGGGCAACGGTGACAAGTGTTAAGGATGAGGTAAAAGCCCACAAAGCTCCTAAACTTTACAAATTAAGTACATTACAGACAGATGCACATAAAAAATTAGGCTTTAGTGGTTCTACTACTCTTTCTATTCTCCAGCAATTGTATGAAGCAAAATATGTTACATATCCCAGAACAGATTGTGAATATATTTCGACAAACGTTAATATTGGGTCTATTTTAGATTCCGTTTCCTCAAAATTAGAAATTGACAAGAGGTTGTTCATCTATAGTGCAAATGACATTAAAGCCGATAAAAACTATTGTAATGATAAGGCAATTGCAACAGAAGGACACACTGCTGTTATCCCAACAGGACTTGGTAATCTTAATGCCCTTGATACAAACCAGAGAAAACTATATGACTTGATTGCAAGACAATTTATGGCAATCTTTGCACCCCCAAAACAGGTAAGGAATTTAACAGTGACAGCTATTGCAGGTGGTAAGAAAGAATATGGGGATTTCGTATACAAAGAAACCTTTGATGTAGCGGTTGGTTATGAAATTGTTTTAAATCCAGGGTATACGGCAAAAGCAGGAAAAAATCCCCTAATTCATTTTACAAAAGGTGAAGCGTTATCCCCCATTACTTTTAATGTAAAAGAATGTACAACAAAACCGCCTGTAAGGTATAATGATGGTTCTTTGATTAAAGCACTTGATAAGCCAGAAGAATTCAAGGATGATGATGAAAAAAAAGTAGCTTATAAGATTGGTACTCCTGCTACAAGGTCAACAATCATTGAAGAGTGCCAGAAATGCGGTTATTTCACAAAAGAAAAGGGGGCTTTTGTCGCAACACCTAAAGCAGAGAAAGTTATAGATGAAATTGGTGATATTTCATTATTCAGTATTCCCAATTCAGGACGTTGGGAAATGATGTTAGAATCTGTCAGACATGGTGAGGCTAATCCAAAGGAAGTTGAAAATACTTTATTTACAGAATGTCAGGAAATTACAGTGGATATCAAAAACAGAGATATTAAAAAAGCTTCTTATTCTGGTACATCTGGGAAGACTGGCGGAGTAAGTATTTTGGGTGTTTGTCCTAATTGTGGGGCTAATATTATAAAAGGTCAATATGGGGCATATTGTGAAAAAAAATGTGGTATGAATGTTTCAAAAGCAATGGGTAAGGAGCTAACCGATACCCAAATTAAATCATTGCTTGCTAATAAGAAAATTTTGATGAAAGGTCTTACATCAAAATCAGGGAAAACATATGATGCCTATTTAACACCAGTTGGTATTGAAGAATTTACTTATCAATCTAAAAATGGTCCTGTGTCTGGGAAGGGATTTAAATTTGAGATGACATTCCCACCAAGAAAATAATAAGATTTACGATAAAGACAAAAATTATGAAATAAAAAAGAGTCACTTTACTGATGATGAAGTGGCTCTTTTGCTGTATATAATACTAAAATATTTTATAATTTTATGTAATTTTATCTAACATCATTTTTATATCCTATTTTTATTTTTATAATTTTAAGGATAACCCAGATAAGACTATAACATAAAATGCTGATGATAATACCGTGATATAATTTACTATCTGTAATGTTCTTTCCTGTAATAGATGATATCGACAATGTGATAAAGTCTATACTGCTGCCAACAATTGCAAGTGATGTAATTACTTTTGTGACAGCAGAAGATATTTTTTCGTCTCTTTGCCTTTTGTGTTCCCTTTCCTTTTTTTTCATGATGTCAGTCCTTATTCAATATATATGTTTTTAAATATATTGATTCCTTTTATCTTTTGTATATCTTTGTTCGTTAGCATTTTCCCACTGTTTAGCCCATTTGCTATGGATTCAAAAATGTGGGTGATTTCATTGTAATATTCATCGGTTCCATAATATTGCGTTCCGCCCTCATAAACAACATATAAATAGCTATAGTCTATCAAATTGTCCATTTCATTTACAAAATCAATAAAAGTATTTACATCCTGGATAATGAACAAATGGTCAAATGTAGGGCTTGCAATCAAAATTGCCAAGATATCCTGGTTCCTTTTTTGGATTTCCAATAATATCTTTTCTGTCGTTTCCTGCTGTGCCTGTCTATGGTTATTCTTTACGGCAATTTTTAAATCCTGCTGGTCTTTTGTCAACAAAGAATCATATTCTACTGGAGGTTCTTCTTCTTCCTTTGGTGGTTCCTTTTTGAACTCATGGCGCATATCAAAATCAGGATGCTCTTTTTTATATTTTTTCTTGGCTTCATACATTTTTTTGTCTGCTTCTATTTTTATATCGGAGATTGTTTTTTTCCCATCTCCAATATCAAAACCGACAGATACGGCATAAGGTAGTTTTTCTGGGTCTTCTTTTGCAATTTGACGAACCGTATCATGAAATTTGTTTATTTTTAGTTCAATGCTTTTATGGAGCTTTTCCTTTTTATCCTTGCCGTTCTGATAAATAACAAGGAACTCATCCCCACCTATACGATATCCCATTTCTGGGAACACATCATGGATTGCTTTTGAAGCCGCCAATATTAATTTATTGCCAGATTCATGACCATAGTTGTCATTTACATATTTTAAATTATTGATATCAAAAAAAATGATTGATATGTTTTTGGCTTCGATGGAGTTAATGTCCAATTCATAAGCTTTATTATTTTTCAGCTTTGTCAGCTCATCATGTGTTGCATAATATTTCCATTTATCCTGTTCTGAAGAAAACTCTTCTGCATTACTTTGTCCTTTGTCTGTCGTGTCCTTAGAAGCAGTTTTCTTTAACCCATTGATAAATGATTTTTTTTCTTTTTTCTTTGACTCAGGCTCTTTTATAATCTTTTTTTCTTCTTTTATCTCATCTTTTTGTCCATTTTCCTTGCAATTTACATTTCCTGTTATGTTTTGCTGTTTTTCAGATTCTGTCCCTTCCTGTTTTATTTTTTGTTCTACATTTTCACATGTATTTATATTGGCGGAAGTTTTCGGATTTTCTGTTTTTTTGCTTTTGTTGGAATCAGGTTCTGGTTTCTTATCATCGTCTGATACTTTATTTTGTACAGGTACGGATTTCTTTTTCCCAAAACCTAATTTTGTTAAGATGGAATTTTGCTTTTTTTGTTCTAATTCTAAAAGATTCTGTTGTTCTTCTTCTTGTCTTAGACGTTCACGTTCTTCTTCTTCCTGTTTCGCCCGTTCCTTGTAAAAATTGCTCACACGTTCTTCACGCAGCCGTTTTTCCTCTTCTTCTTTTTGACGTTGTTTTTCTTCTTTTTCTTTTTGTAATTTCGCTTCTATTATGCTGTTATTTTTATTGACATCCTGAATAAATTCATCATAGTCAGGAATAGGGTCCTCTTCATCGTTATTTTGTGAATCTATATTAATGTCATCACCATATAACATTTCATCCTGGTCGAACTGATAATTTACATATTGTGTAAAATCTTCATTCTCATTTATTTTTGAATTTGGTAATGCCATATTGAAATGTGCCTCCTTTATTTTTTATAAAACGTAAAACAATATTGATGTTAAAACATATCCAATCGTTAAATATGGGAAATAAGCGACCCTCATTTTTTTATCACATCTGCCTTTTTGTTTTATCCTGCGATAAATATACGTTATCGAGAAAAATGTATTTGTAATTAGTAGAAATATCAAAAATACAAATAAATTAGGCTCTTGTACAGTTGTCCCTGTATTTGCCACTGTATACCGTAATGCATAAAAAATCGATATTAGTGCTTTCATATCTCCTGATGCATATAAATGGAACAGGCTTAATATAATAATTGCCATTACTGTCATGAGGGCATCAAAAGGCATCATAATACTTTTTGTTACAATAATTTTTTCTATCAAATAAGAGATAATTGTATATGATAAAATAACATTATTGGGGAAAACATACACCTGCATATTTTTATAATCTTCTATAGATTGGAAGATAAGGTATGCCGTCATTATAATGAATGTAATCGTTTGTAACATAGACACCTCTTAAATGGGAAGTACAAAAAATAATAGGGCTTTTTCTTCTTCTGACAGCATAGAATCTCTTACCTCATCAATATAATTTCTCTGTCCAGTAATACATTGTCTGAGTAAATCTTGTACGTATTCTTCTGAATATTTCTGGTTGAATTCATCGGACATATTTATTAGCCCATCATAGGTAATCGGATATTCCCCAGGATGTCTTTTGCCCAATATTTTCAGCATTGTAATCCGTTCATTCTCTGAATCAGGTAGTCCATATTTCTGGATATATAATGCAATTTTCAGTGTATTTTTTTCTTCTAATATGGAATCCCATGCCTGCTGGTCAATGTTTAATTTATCTGGTGTGTCCTTTTCTTTTTCTAATGATGTCTCTGGTATCTGTTCTTCTGAAATAATGTTTTCGGCATTTAATACTTCTGCTTCGGTTTTGTCCGAAGGTCCTTGCTCTGTAGAAGATTCATCATTTACAGGGCATTTTAAATCTGGTTCTTTTTGTTCCATTGGATTTATGGCAGTATTATAGATTTCAATTGTTTCTTTTGTGCCATACCATTTTCTATCGTTCTTATTAAAAATTAGTTTTGAATCCCTTGCGTCTTTCTTTTTATCAAATGGGACAATAACTTCGGTTAATTCAAGCTGTGCGTTTTCTTTTTTCATCGTTATACAATCTCCTTGTTAAAAAAACAGTCTATATAAATATGTATAAAAAAAATGCATTTTTACTTTAAAACGTGTATTAATGGCTGTTTTTTATGAATTTTTTTAACATATATAAAGAGAAGAAAAATATAAAAAGGCGGATAAAGATGGAGAAAAAATACTATATTTATCGATATTTTAATGATAAACATGACATTATTTATATAGGTCTGACAGAACGACCTTTAAAAGAAAGGGTACGGGAACATAAAGTAGAAGAATTACAGAAAGAAACAGCTTTTATAGATTATGCAACTGTAAAAACAAAGGCAGATATGGAAATTTATGAAATTTTTTATATCAACAAATATCTGCCTAAATTCAACATAAAATCTGCGGACCCTGAGAGGACAACAATTCAATTGCCAGAGCTGGACTTTAAGGTATATTCAAATATTTGTGCCGATAAAGAGAATATCAACGGTTTATACCGTGAATATTCATTTCCGTCTTTAGAGGGACGTATCATTTACCATTTAAATAACCCATTTGCCAAAACAGAAAAAGATAAAAGCATCCAAATCAATACAATGGGCAAAGTATATTTTTCTGTTGATGAATATAAAGATTTTTTGGAAAAACAGATTCAGATTTTAAATGATGCAAAAGATGAAGATATGGAAGCTTTTTTAGCTTTCTCAAATAATTGATGGACGGTGTAAAAGATGAGTAAAGCATATTGTGTATTATCCATAGATAAAGTACATACATTTGGTGGTCTTCAGCGTAGGCAGAAGCATAATTTAAGAGAATTGCCATATGAACATATTGATGAGTCAAAGACTTGTTTTAACAAAGAGCTTGTTAATCATTCTGGTATGGATTATCAGGATTTATGGCATCACAGGATTCATGAACTTGAAATGGAAACAGGGCAGTCAATAGCTGTCAGGAAAAATTCTGTTCTTGCTTATGAAATGGTTGCCACTTTTTCAAGGGAAGCTGATATTGATTTAGACGCATGGGTAGATGCCAATATCAAATGGTTTAATGAAAAATTTGGGGAAGAAAATGTTTTATCCGTACAGTTACATATGGATGAGACGACACCACATTTACATGCGATTGTGATGCCTATTGATGAACGGGGGCATTTATGTGCAAAATCCATTACAGGCGGTCGTTCAAAAATGAGAAAGTTACAATCCTCCTATGGGGAAGCAATGAGCGCTGTTGGTTTGGAACGTGGCGAAATGTTTTCTCGTTCTAAAAAGAAACACCTGAATAGATTTTATGGTGAATTAAATAAAGCTGCTACGGCTGAAGTACCTGAAATACTTCCAGAAGAAAATGTGGATGACTATTTATCAAGAGTAAACAGGTATGTGCAGGATTTAAAAATGGAAACATTATGGAACGAACAGGATAGCCAGAGGAAGGTTGAAGTCGCTTATACAAGGGAAGCACAAATGTATCATAAATACAAACATGCAATGAAGCTTCAAAACGAATTGACGGAACAATTTAATGGCGACGAAGATATGGCAATAGAACGCATTAATACATATCGGTCTATAGAAAAAGCTGTTCCACGTAAGACTTTAAAAGGACTTTTGGAAAGTATTTTAAAGAAATTTCCAATTCAACAGAATATTTTTGCCTCCGTCAAAGATAAAATTGATAATAAAAAGAAACATCTCTATAAGGGGTATAAAGACGAAGAAGCTGAATTATAAGAGAAAAAGGGTTGTTATTATAACAGCTCTTTTTATTTTATAAAAAATAATGATGTTCTCTGATGTAAAGTAATTCTTCTAATGATAATTTATCAAACGGATTTGGAATAATTTCATAAAACCTCTTATCATAAAATTATATATGTTATTTTATCTATCCATTTCAGTATCATTTTCTAAGTCATATATTGCATTTTTTAATTCTTTAGATAAATTTGATTTTTCACTTTCTTCTTTTTCTATTCTTTGTAAAAATGGATAACTGATTCCTAGTGATATACATTCCTCATCCATAAATTTATGAAATTGTCTTTTTGTAATGTAGCCTTTTTTTAAATCTTTTTCCAAACGACCTTTTGTAAGAATAAATTGTACTTTTGATTGCATATATTTAAGTTCTGGTTCAATTGCTAATATAGCTTTTGTCCTATTAACAATATCTTCATCATAAGCAGATATAGCATAGACAATAGTTCCATTTTTTTTACATTTTTCTCCAATATCATATACTTTATCTTTGTTTGTATCATCTATAAGCCCTGGGATATGTCTGAATCCATTTATACTATCACCTAGTTCTGAAATTGGAATATACATTTCTTTTTCTGCGTCTGATACACCACCTATATCATAAGCAATACCTTCATAAGCATAAATAATATGACTAAATGGATAACATAAGCATATATCTCCTCCAGGGAAAGCATCTTCCAACATTTTTGCAAAATAATAACAATAACCTGCTTCAAACAAACATCTGGTTGTTTCAATTGAATCTTCCGCAGCGATACCATTTCCACCATGAAACAAAATATCTGCAATGAACTGAATTACTTTTTTTTCTCCGCTCATTTCTATACGTTGTTCTATCCATTTTTCTTTTTTATTTTGAAGCTTTATCCCTTCTTGTTCTATATAATTTATATCCCAATTCATTTTATCTATCCCCCATTTCATCATAGCTTATTGTTTTTCCATCGATAATGTTGTCCAGTTCTTTTCTGTCAATTTCCAGAATCTGCATAATATCATCATGGGACAATGTAGAAAAATCTAACAGTGAAGCTGTTGCTGTCCTTGAAAGCTGTTCTAAATATTCTATTTTATCACACATTCGGACAAGAACCTGTTTGACGGGATTATTGTTATTTAATTGGGATAATACATCATACAATGCGTTTTTATCAACATCCATAACATCTTCGGCAATTCGATTCGTTAACTGATTACTGTTTATATATTTATCCATAATTATTCACCTCTCGTCCATTTCAAATGTTTCATTGCTACATTGTTTATAACGTTCGTTATTAAAGATTTCTGCATAACTTTCTGTATTAGATGAACCTTCTAATATTGATTTTGTTACAGGCTTGTTTAAAAACTCATTCAATTCTTTCCTGTTACATTCTGCTGGGTTTAAAGTATGGTCCCCACAATGAAGATATACTTCCCCTTCCTTCAACATACCACATTTTTCAAGTAATCTTGTTGCTTTGACATCAATAACCCGTTGGTTGGAACTGCCTTTCCAGTATAATGTAACATCCCTTTTATCCTGTTCATATTCTCCATCAACAAGGACATCAATATATTGCATATGAGGCAAGTCTTTTACATCTTCATATTGATAACCTGTATAGCTCCAAATTGTCTTATCAGGAAATTTTTCTTTGATTTCTTTCATTAATTCAAGGACGGTATCTCTATTCCCAGGGAATAATGGGTCCCCACCACTAAAGGTAATACCCGTATTGCTATCAAATTCTAAAGACAATAACAATTCTTCTTTTGCCGCTTTGTCAAACTTAATACCACTTTTAGGATTCCATGTCTGACAGTTTTGGCATCCCTGACACCCATGATTACATCCAGATGTCCATAAAACTGTCCTAAGTCCATCCCCATTTAACATATCGTCTTTTGTTATATTATGATAATTCATTATTTGTTTTCTCCTTCATTAAAAATTATTCATCTATCTATATATGTAAAAAAAATAAGAAAAAATCCCCTGTTGACTGGGGATTTCATTAATAAATTACATTTCCTTTTCTATATAAAGGATATCTCATAAACTTAAATCTTTTTGTAAAGCAGATTCTATAATAGATTTCATTTCCGTTCCGTTATAACATATTATATTTTATTTATTTTATAAGAATTTTCAATATTTAGACTATTATTTACAAAATATCTTACTTTTACATATTTTTCCACCACATACTATTATTTTTTATCTGTAACCTACGGCAACGAAACACTCTCTATAAGGGGTCTTTTCTTTTTGTCTTGTACTGCCCCATTTTGTCATGTTTCCCTGTAATCCCGATTCTATACATGGATATAAAGGTTCAAAAGAACAATATGGATTACTCATATCAATATCAATCAAGCTATTCTGATTTAAAATACACAATCCTTCATGACAAGCTAACATATCATGCTGTCTTTTCCCTGGTTTTACATGATACTTCCTAAATAACGCTTTACTGATTGTATCATTCCATAAAAAATCTTCTGTGTTCTTTTCACTATGACATACGTTTTTTCCGACCAGAACAATATGACCGATATTTCGTGTTGTACTTCTTAACACACAATCAGCCGCATTCACGTTACAATTAAAATTGAATGTTCTAATATATGTTTTCCCCTTAAACTTATCTAATTCATTTTCTGGCGATACTACGTTTGTGCCTGCAAATCCGCCATTCATGATGAGGTATTCAATTCTATGTGTCTTAACATATTGGCTTACTAATGTCAACGCCCCGCCAACAAATACATATTTTGCAATGGGTGGCATTTTATATAATACTTCAATACCAATGTCTTTTAACATTTGTTCTCTCATTTTTCCGTCTTTTGTTGATGGTCTTGGGTCACAGACAACACATTTTAAGACACCAGTATTATATAAGTATTCTGCGGCTATGACATCATCAACATCATTGTCTAATTCTGCAATATATACAATTTCTTTATTACTCATTTTTATTCCTCTTCTTTCTCTGGTAACACAATAATTAATGGGCTGAATTCGCATTTATAAAGTCGTACTATATTGTTATTTCTTATTTTAGAAGTTTTTGCTATATCCAACGGTAAAGATACCATACCATCATAGTTATCTGTTAAAATGAATGATGTTGATTTTTCTGGAATTTCACAGCAATAGGTCTTTTTGTCTGTTTTAAATAAATCAATGTCATCACTGGCTTTTAACAATTCATGGAGACGGGTCATTTTATAAAGATTCTTCTTCGCATAAAATCCAATAATAAAAAACTCAACAATAAGGACTGGGATATAAATATCATTGACTAACATCTGTGGCATATCATCTTCCAACATAAGTAAAGAAATCTGTGGAAATAGCAATTCGGAAATTAAGAAATACATAAGTATACTAAGACCTATCATACTCACGATATCAATTAGAATTGACTGTAAATATTGAAAGGTCCTTTCCCTTATACTTGTGTTAATTCTCATTTTTTCATGATAGGAAACGTCATAATGAAAACATTTTTCAAACTCTTCGTTCATCTGTTACCCCCTATCCAATATGCTGGAATTCAAATGACGCACCACAAACACAAATAACTTCACCTGCAACACCTAATCCAGTTGGTGTAAATCTATAAACGTATCTTCCACCTGAACATCCCATAGATTTAGATGTCATTAGTCCATGTACCTTTGCTTCATGCTTCTTACACCACTTTTTGATTGCCTTGTCTTCTTCCTCAGAAATAGGGAATCCCCTTCTGTTATCAGCTTTCAGTTTTTCATTTTCTTCTAATAATCTTTTTACTTCGGCATCCTTATAAGCTGCATCTTTCAAACTGAGTATTTCATCCTGCAAATGTTTAATGAGAGAATCCCTGATTTCCAGTTCCTTTTTGATTTCATCCATATTATTTAATAATGTTTTTGTATTAATCATTATGGTCCTTCCTTTCTAATGAAAATATGATTTATGGCTTGATAATAAAACAACGCCTCGATGTATTTTTTGGTTCAATTCTATAATCGTTTGGCTAAATAAAGATTCTTCTATAATTGCGGTACAAATATAATAGATATCTTTTTTTGCTGTCTTTATAATTTTTGCATTATTTTTAGCTAAAACGGCATTCATGACTGAAATATCATAATATTCGTCTGGATAATTTCTATAAGGAGAACATTTTAATTTCACTTTGTAATAAGTTTTCTTTTCCATAAGATACATTTACCTCTCTATCTATATATGTACAAAAAAAATGCGAACTCATACAAAAAGTAAAAGTCCGCATACATTTATTTCCTTTTATACAAAAAGTTTTGTTACATCATCCAGTACTAATGTGGAATCCGAAATATTATCTTCCTCGTCTAAAAAATCATGCAAAATATTAGTAGTTTTTAAATAAAGCTGCTTCTTATTTTTGTTTTCATATACGGAACCATTTGATAAAGGTAACTCATATAAAGAACTAAAGTTTGGAATCAGATAGTAATAATAATTATTTTCATCTTCTTCTTTTAAATGGTCCGTTTCATTTAATGTTTCATGGTCATCTTGTTCTTTTAGTTCTGGATGATTTTGATACATATCATAACATAACTGTTCAATATCCTTATCCATATATTCTTGAATAATACAATTTAACAATTCATCGGGACATTCTCTTGGACATAAATAAATTTGGTCAACCAGATTTTCATGTTCTACTGTGGCAATTTTAAAATAATCAATATCATTTGGTTCAATTTTCGTTCTTTCTATCATTTCATCGAGAATGTCTTCGTCTATGCCATATGTGTTAATGTATAAAAATTCTGGGTCATTTTTATTTAAATTTATGATATGTGAATATGCAATTTCTTCATCCTGTTGGGTTCCTTTTCGGTTTATTGTTGATTTGATTGTTAATCTTTGCATATTTTTTGACTCCTGTTTTAATATTCTCTATCTAGTGTCCGTTCATCAATTAAATCATAAATTTCTTCGCCATTTAATGTCGGGGTCTCAACCCCGTTAAAGGCACTTCCACTGATTGTCCCTGTCATGCCAAATTTAAGTTCATTTTCCAAATCATTTGGTTCATGGAAAAAGTGTGTAATTTTATATTTCCCTCTTGCATCCTGGATTAAAAGATGATTCTTTTCGTCCCCTATAAATCTGGCATTGTCTTTATTGATATCAACTTCAATTTCAAACTTAGGAACAGGGTTCCCTTGTCCAAATGGTCTAAATTTCGATAATGTGTCATTAATTTTAGGGATTTCCCATTGCCTGATATTTGTGTGGTAGGAATCATCTACTAGGCTTTCTGAAATTGTAGCTGCATCAATCTGATGTGTTCTGGCGATTTTAAAGTTTTCTTCTGTCATGGATAAACCAGCAGCCCCTTCATGACCACCCATCCTAGCAAATAATTCTGCCATACTTGATAAATATTCAAAAATATTGAATTTTCCATAAGAACGTGCAGAACCTTTTAACATGCCTGGATTGTTTTCTACATTTGTGAGAACAATCGCTGGACGTTTATAATCTTCTGATATTTTTCCTGCCAGAATACCAACAATACCCTCATGTAAACCGTCTTTTGCAATCCAGATAGGACACGCATCACTTTGTCCAGTTCTTTCAATTTCCTGTTTTATGAGTTCATATTCTTCATCACGTATTTCTTTTCTACGATTATTTAATTCCACCAAATATTCACAACGCTCCTGTGTTGGGTGGTTTAGATATTTTAATACTTCTGTCGCCCCATTGTCCAATAATCTGCCTGGCGCATTATATGCAGGTCCTAAGTAAAATCCAAAATGGTCTTCATTACAAAAATCTGGGTCTTGTCCCATTGACAACAATAAGTTTTTAAGGGCTATAGGTTCTGTTTTATCCCGAAATGATTTGATTGCATTCCTGACTAATCCCCAGTTTCCTTCCTTTAACTCCATACAGTCCGCCACAGTAGCAATACCTGCATAGACAGATAGCTCATGGCAAACTTTCTCATCCTTTACGGACACAATAGGTTCACACAATTTATAGGCAACCCCAGCCCCACACCAATACCGTCCTGTTAATGGGTTTGGAATTGTTTTTACAGCAGGGTCAATTAGCATGTTTACTTTTGGAAGTTCCAGTCCTTCCCTTGCTTCATGGTGGTCTGTCACAATAACCGTATAGCCATTGTCTGATAAACGGTTTAATACTACACCTGCGGCAATTCCATTATCAACCGTAATAATGAGGCTTTCGTCTGCGTCCATTTCATTCATGATTTCATCAACAATTTTATCATTAATGCCATATCCTTCGGAAAAACGCCTTGGAATACGGACAGATACCTGTTTCTCTGGATATACCGTCTTTATAGATTTATACATGATAAAAGAGGAATTAATCCCATCGCAGTCGTAATCCCCGACAATTCTTATTTTCTTTGCCTTTTCTACTTTATTCCAAAAATCAGCAACAACTTCTCCATCTGCTGGATAAGGGTCATTTTCCCATTGATGCCTAATTTCATCTGTTGTTCCAAGCTGATGGTTTAAGGCTTTTTCCAATTCTAATAAATGTCTATTTTGTAACGTCATCCCAGACATACTTATTCCCTTCTTTCTATTTTCTCTATTTATTTATGTATAAAAAAAATGTAAAGATAGTAGGAAAACGGGAATTTTTATAAAAAAAGAGAACCATTTTTATGATTCTCCCTTATAACTAATATTATATTTTAATTTATTATATTGAGGTTACTTCTTTTTGGCGTAGAAGAATCCTAAAAATACAAGCAAGGCAATACATAAAACCCCAATTATGAGTGTAGGAAGCTTGTTCGTTTTTGTTTCCACCTGTTCGGATGCCTCTGGAATTGCAATAGAGGTTTCCTCTGTGGTTGTTTCTTCTGTTACAGGCTCAATTGTTGCTTCTTCCGTGGTAATTTCAGATGTTTCTTCCACAGTTGTCTCTTCCTCTGCGGCAAATGATTTTTGGCTAAGTTCTGCCTCTGTTTCTTTTGCCCATTCAGAAAAAGCTTCCTTGTGAGAATTTTTCCATTCATCTTCACCCAGCATTGTATAAAGGCGGATATTCTCATTTGAAACACATAAATAATTATTTTCGCCATCAATATAAAAATCAGTAGGTTCTAATGTATGTACATCTAATGCATCGAAGAAATCGTAATATCCATTCTCTATACTAAATTGGTCCACCCAGATTTCTTCCCCGTCCAGTTCATCGTATACGTCAACATTTGAAGCTCGAAAGAAAAATTCCATACTTTTATAAGTATTCCAATCATAGCTTTCATTAATATCTGGGTTATCCTGGCTGGTTGGTCCAAAATATCCGAAATTAAAAGCATGTTTAAATAATTTTGTATCGACATTACTTGTCTGTGCATAAATATATAATGTTACGTTACTATCCCTTTTTGTATAGTTGTCAACAATATATGTGCCAGTATCATCTCTTTCATCTGTATCTGGGTCATAATCTGCAAATGCAGTCATACTTATAGATAAACACATTGTCAATGTCATAACACCAGTTAGTACTTTCCTTAAAATCTTTTTCATTCATTTTCTCCTTTTTTAATATGTGTATTCATCATCGTTATTTATTTCATTCTTATCTTGGAAATCATTTTCTTTTTCTAACATATTAATGTATTCTTTTATGTCTTCCTCTGAAACACCTGCATTTACTAAATCCTGAATTATTTTTTTTATCTCATATGTATATTCATTTTCGATATAAATGCAGTTCTTTAAGTATAAAGTATCATACTTATAAATGGATTTCCTTTCAGACGAAATATAATTATCTTTAACCCCTTTTATATTTCTTAAATCTTTCTCCTTTATTCCGCTTAACAATAAGTCTTTATATTTCGCAATATATGGGATTGCGAGGTCTGATACTTTTTCAATACTGTTGAATTTATAATATTCATCAGGTACTTTCAATGTTTCTTCAATATATGATTTGTCTATCTGGCTGTATTTATTAAATTCCTCAAGACTAATATAATCGATGTATGGGAAACCGTCACTGATTAATTTTGTTTTCCTTGTAATATTACTTTTTGACAATTGAATCTGGGTATCGGCAATTTCTTTCAAAATCTGGATTTCATTATTCATTGCACGTTGATAATCTGGCTCTAATAGACAAGAATCCATATTATACTGGTCTTTTTCAGTAAACTTAATAATGTTCCATTCTGGGTCATCTTTATAAATACCTAAATGTGTCTCCCAGTCTTTTTGGATGCCTTTCCTTGTCCGAAAGTTATAACATACTTCTTCTTTATTGTAGTCGTGGTTTGCATCGGTCATTCTATCTTTTTCACAAATAATATATGAATTATATTCTGTTGATTTTTCTTCCCATCTGATATAATTATATTCACGGTGGATACACTTTTGTAATACTGGTTCCATAAAATACTGTGGACCATTTGTTTTTTCAGGTCCCACTGGGATATCTTCAAATGAAGGTCTTAAATAGGTATGTAAATTATCGATATCAATTTCATATGCCATTCTAGCTACACGATATGCTTCTATCGTCCAGACCCTTTTCATTGCAAGATATTCCCATTTTAACTGGTAATACTGTATGGCATCTTTTCTTTTTGTTAAATCATGGGATGATTCAAATTCCTTCAGTTTCTTTTTTAATTCAATACATTTTGTGATGCAGCTTTCCAACATAAACGGTGGATATAACTTTTGGTTTTTTTTAGTAGCCAATACTTTATCTCTTACTCTTGTCTCAAAGACGTAATTCATAATGTCTGGGTTTACATCTTTTTCATTCCATAAATCATCAAATGATACATGTATATCATAATTATATATAATGTCATTTGTTGTCGAAGGATATACCCAGAGTAAATAATCTAAATCGTATAGTCTATAACGCACATAATATTTGGAATCTCTATAACCTGTCATTGAACGTGCTGCACAATATAAAAGATTTATATTTCCATGTATATCATTGAGGTCTTCTTCATCGTTATTAAATTCTCCATGCCGATAAATTATTTCATACATCCAATAGTCTATCTTAAACTTTATTACTGGTTTTCTTTCTGAATTAGAAGTTGCAAATTTATATTGTAAGTCACTATTGAAATTAGACTTTTCATATTTCTTTTTATTTTTTGCCAGCCATCTAACTTTGTGTTCTAAAAGGGCATATTTAATTTCTTCTCTCTGATTAACAGAATATCCAAGTTTTTTACCTAATTGATAAACAACGGCTCTATTATATGCTATATCTGGACGATAACGGGTTAGCAATCCCCAATGCTGTTCTTCCCTATATTTCTCACACAGATTAATAATAATTCCTTTATATCCACCACCATAATATAATTGGCATAATTCATTATATTCTTTTAGCGCATCTTCGAACTCTTTTTGATATGTACGAACTTCAAAAACACCTATTTTGGATTTTTCGTTAAAATGTGCTTTATAACGAAGATTTCTTTCTGCTTTATCCAGGTCTTCTTCAATTTTTTTAATATCATCTAATATATCCCGTATTGGACGTTCAAAGTCAGAATATGTTTCATCATTCGTTGATACAAAATATAACCATGAAAAATCTTCAAAAAGAATAGGGTTACTTTCAATTTCGTCTCTTTTTTTAGCTGTCTGTTCTCTTAACTGTTCTTTTAATGTATCAATTATTTTATCATTTTTATTATAATATTCCTGAAGTTTATCATCACTAATTGCCATATTACTTTTTCCCTTTATCACAAGTATTTTTATTTTCACATTCCAGACAAACCAGATAAACAACTGGTTTGCCTGTTTCTGGGCATATTACTGCCATTTTGTTTTCTCCTTATATATGCAGAAAAAGTTTTCAAAGATAGTGTTATTTCTTTAAAATCTTTTCTAATTCTTTTTCCGCCTTTTTATCAGAAAAATCTGAAGACGCATGTTTCATGGATTTCATGGCTTTGTCTTCTTCTTTCCATGTTTTCTTTGCATCTTTTATATCAGTCTTTGCCAGGGCTTTTGCCTGTCTTTCACTCTTTCCCATAGACATATAATAATCAACTTTGTCCCAGTAGAATCTATTCTCCTTAAACCACTTATCATGCCCTATTTTATATTCATCATATTTATTTGTTGTCTCATAATATGTATCACGCTGTCCATAATATGCACGATAATACAGGAAAATGAACAGGGCTACAAATAAAATTGTGGCAATAGCCATAAAATATGTCTGTGTAAAAAATTTTATATGATAATGGTTATCTAAAAATGCTGGGACTAACTGTCCCAAAACAATACCATCTGCAATTGAGAACAAGACAGATATAAACATGTACGTGATTGGCATTGAATGCAACCAGCTCACGGCAACAAATATACCAATAACGAAAGCTGCTTTTTTACCACCTTCAAATGGTGCAAAACAAATTAATGCCAATAACAGAATAATATAATTTGTGTATAAAAATGTCATTAACTTTGATTCAAATAAAATATCAATTTGTTCTGGCATAAATTTTCGTAAAAAATCTCGTATTTTCATATCATATGTCTCCTTATACTGTTCATATACCATATATATAAAAGAATGATTGTGTTATTGTTTATAAAAATTTTATCATTCATCTATAATTTCTGTCAATAATGAATAATATATATACCTTTCTTTACTTATGTCTTTCTAGTTATATATGTGTAAAAAAAAGGCGGGACTATGCATTTTTTACAAAAAAAATATAAAAATAAAAGACGCCATTTATATATTTGACGTCCTTTACCCTTATTACATCTTTTTTAATGCCTGTAAAAAGCTATCCATCCTGATAAACTGGGTATCTTCGGCATTTACAATCATTAATTTGCCTAATCGATACCTAGCATTTTCACCAAGATAATTTTCTAATTGTACTGGACTTAACACGGCACACTTTTCATTGTCATCGGATTCATAATAAAGCTCCCCTATAAAGAAACAATCTTGTTTTTCCAATTCTGATTTATCTTCGATTCCTGTACAAAGCAATCCATATGCCTGTGCCACATCATCGGTCCCATTTTTGTTTAATGAAACACCATGAACAAAAACAAAATCTGTATAACCATATTTTAATGCATTGAATATATCAATAAATGTATTATTCAGGGATTCTGTAATAATACAATATTTTCCTTCTTTACCATCATTCAATTGTATTTTTTCATTTTTATGTGCATCCTTCCATATATTAATAAATGGCTTTGCATTTTCTTTTATATTTTCCAATTCATTTACCTGCATGTCTTTATACCTCCATCCTTATCATTCACTTTTTATAAAATTTTTATACCATTCTTGATGAATCATTTTTTCGGCATCCTGAATTAGAATCATACAATCTGTTTGGGGACTCTTTTTTAATACCCTTTGGGCTGTTTTTATATTACTGTAAATTCCTTCTATAACGTGGTATTCTATTTTCTTTCCATTCCTTTTTATTTCAATGGGAACATATACAACATTGTCTTTTACCAATGAATCAATTTTATAATAATGTGTTAACATTTTTTGTCCCCAATTAGCAGCATATGTGATTTTAATTTCATTATCCGATATTTTGTAAAGCGAAAATTCATTTTCATATGCTGTTTCCCCATCATCATAAATGAACATCTTTGGTTCAACTATATTACCATCTACTAATTCGTTCATAGGTTTTGTATAAAGACAGATTTGAGGAGTACCACTCACAATTTCTAAAATATCTTTTTTATAAAAAATGTTTTGTTTTTTCTTATCTTCCCAGTTCTTTAAAATTGATTTTACAATAACATCAGTAGGATTAGTAATAATACAATTTCTGTTTTCCTGAAGATATATATATTTTTTCTTTTCACTTGTATTTACTATATTACCATATTCTGAAAAAGAAATAGTATACACTATATCATCATCCAATTTTAATGTATAGCCAAAATGTTTTAATGTTTCTGTTAAAACATTTAATATCGTATTTTCTTTTGAAATTTTTTTAGACGACTTATACGTTTTATTATCTAACTGTATATTCAAATATAAATCATTATCTATAAAATATTCTATTTTACTTTTATCTATTTTTTTCATATGTATTTTTCTCCATTCTATATATTTTTCTTTTGTATTTATCTATTTATATATGTAAAAAAAATATATAAAAATGTTTATATTATGCAGTATTGATTTCAAAAATCTTCTCTTTTTTCTAGTTTAGTAAAAGTTGGAACACGGAACAGATGTTCGATACTGTAAAACGTTGAAAATACGGCATTTTTTACAATATCATTTTTTACAATAGACAGATTGTGTTATAAAATAGCACTAGAATAATTATACACTATGAATGAATAATATACAATTTTGTATAATCAAAAATAGGACTTAATGATAAGCCCTATTTCCAGATACATTATGAATCATATTGTTTTGCTTCTTTTTTCATCAATTCTTCCTGTACCCTATTATAAATAACAGAAATGATGGATTCAATATTATTGTTTTTTACATAGATGATTGGCACGTCATAATTTTCAACTCCCTGCATGATTTTATTAAATTCACTATGAGACATGTGTATATAATGGATAACACAATAATCAGTTTTTTTGAATAATTCGTTTTCATTCCAATGATATCCTTTTCCGCTTTCGTAAAAATCCCATTCAGGAAAAATTTGTTTTAATTTATTTAGGACAACGGGATGTCCTCCCGTATATCTGATTCTGTAATCCTGTAGGAAAGACACCATTTCTTCCAATGCAATTTGGTCTTCTTTTTCAGTTTCATTCAGTTCAGGTATATCTATTGTCTCGATGACTTTTGTTTCTTGTTCTTTTTGTAATATACTTTTTAGTTTGTCATTTTCTTTTGCCAGTCTTTCGATTATCAATGCCTGCTCCTGAATTTTATGGTTCAAATCATTTATTTGGTTTTGATGCTTTGCCTCATTATCTTTTATGGCTTTTTCAATATTTTCCTTTTTTTCAGACTTCATTTTTTCTGTCTTATCATCATAATCAAGCTCATCTGTAACTAATTGTACACTTTTTATAAAATTTTTTGTTCTTGTTATACCCTGTAGAATATGGTCTGAAGCTGATTTATATATTTGTATCAAAAGCATCTTTAATAAAATTTTATTGATTTTTTGATAATCCTCTATTGTCTTTTCCTTTTCATCACTGAATAAATAAGTATAAGCTATTTTGCTCGCATCACTGTATGTCGTATTGGGGTTATTTAATAATAACATGCCAAATAAGGCTGTTGATTTCAAAAATTGGTATTTTATATATTCTTTATTTGTACAGACCTTGAACAAACTGTAGGATAACAAAGACATATATTTTTGCCCAATTGGACTTAGTGTTGAATTGGAATATATTGTCTCAAATTCCTTATCAAAATAATCTGAAGCCTTTCTGATATAGTTGGGTCTTAATGAAGTGCCATATAATTCATAAAACGGGTCTATGTCCGCATATTGGGTGCATATCAGGACATATTTTTCCATGTTCGTAATCTTTTTACCACACATTTCTGCATATAGCATCACAATGCTGAATGTGAATTCGGATAATAAAGGCATGATTTTGATATAATCAAGTGAATCTGCTGACAGTAGTGCAAAAAATATCTTTTCGGCATCTATTTCATCATGATTATCCACATAATTGATTAATTCAGGCTGGGTTTTTCTTATGGGCGCTAAGACATAATTCTTTATATCTTCTGATTCATTTTCCAATAGTAAAAAACAAATGCTATAATATAGATTTGTCGTGATTTCATCATAAAAACAATCCCCGCCAAGAAATGTATCAAAGTCTTCGATATTTGTGTGGACTGTCTTAAAGAATTCAGGGTTCTTTTCAAAATAATCCGAATAGGAATTAACATATTTTTTCTGAATACAGCCAGCGTCCGATAGTATTAACATCGTTCTTACATAAAGTATGATAATTGTTTCTTTTTTATAGACCGCATCCGTATATTTATCATTATATTTTTTTGTGGTGACACGTTCTATATAATTCTCAAAATCCTGAAAAACATATTTGTCAATTATCTCTTTTAGAAAATATTTTATTGGTATCTCGAAATTTATCTTGGTCGGTGTATAAACTTCATCATACAGAGAACCACCTTCCTGAAATACATTCTTTATTTCCGCTGGTACATTTTCCATGAAATTATCCTTTTCAAATAATTGGGTTGGCAATGTAAATGAGTTATTTATAAAAAAATAAAAATCTTTTAATAGAATACTTCTGTTTATGCCTATGTTTGTGGCAAGCTGGCTAAAATACAAATTTTCAAAATTTTTACTTTGTTTTATACAATCGGCTTTCGCTTCCTCATAGTCATTTTTTATAGAGGATGGTATTCCATATAGTCTGTCTAAAAAATCCATTTTTAGGACCTCCTTATTCTTTTTCTTATATATGGATAAAAAAAATGTAAAGAAGCATGGAAATATAAAAGTTCGTGTTTTTTTTTAACATATATAAATAGAAAAAACGTAAAGAAAGGTAAACCTAATATGAAAATCAGAGGATTTGAAATTGTAAATGATACTTTTAGAAAAACAACAGATACTGTAACTTTACCAACTAGAGGCACTAAGAAAGCTGCTGCATATGACTTTTATGCAAATGAGGATTATACAGTAAAACCTGGTGAAATTGTAAAAATCTGGACAGATGTAAAATCATATATGTTGGATGATGAAATTTTGATTATCAATGTAAGAAGCAGTATGGGTGGTAAATTTATGCTTGCTAATACAAGTGGCTGGATTGATGCCGATTATTATGGGAATAAAAACAATGATGGAAATATTGGTGTATTCCTTTTAAATATAAGTGATACATATCAGGAAATTAAAAAAGGTGACAGAATCGCACAGGGAATGTTTACAAAATATTTGATTGCAGATTCAGGCAATACAGATGCGGAACGTGTTGGTGGATTTGGTTCTACAGGTAAACAGTAGTTTACCTGTAGAACGCATTTCGTTCCACTTCATTTGGTTCCACAGGAACGCCTTTCACTAACGTTCCAGTTGAATTACTTCGTAATCGCTTTCGCTTCGCTTCATTTGGCTCTTTCAGAGCGCCCTCCGTTAACACTACTGTTAGATAGGTACATATTATGGATTTAGCATTATATAACATTTGTATAGGTGTCTTTTGGGGTGGTATATTAGCCACCATCTGGAAGATTCCAGATTCTTATTATTTTCAAAAAAGGATGAATTCAAAAAGAATTTTTCCAGTTATTATCTCCATTACAATCATTCTTATTTTTAACTATCTTTATTTTGTTCCACATGGTATATTAAGTACTATGGTGTTACTATTCATGTTCCCTATTTTTTATAGTTTTCTAAGATTTTATTGTAAGAAATAAAAGGAATTATATGGAAATTTCAGAAAAAGTTTTAAATGAACATATAGACAAAATAATTAACAGACGGGTTCAAGAAAGGAGTAAAAGAGTTGTATGAAAAACCCAATCAAATTAGAATTTCTTGTTTTCCCAGATGAAGATATTACTTCTAATGATATAGAATCAATTATTACAGAGGTTATCGAACAAAAAAAATGTCGAGTGTCTCCTATTTATAAGAAGGAATTAAATGTAGTGGAATCCGAGGCAAAAATGAGGGAGATTTTTAGAAATTCTCCTTCACAGCTTCTTGGATTCCTTGATATGAGCAAATATCAAATAAATCTTCAAAATAAAATCATATTAGATATAGATTATGGTACAATTTGTATTATAAATGAAAATAATGATGAATTACAGTTTGATATTCAAGACCATATAGAATATGCTGTTTCACGATTTTCTAATGAATTTTTTGCTGATTACCCATATGATGATAAATTTGTAAGTGAAATTTATTTAAAAACTCTTGTCGGTTCATTTCCGAAACAATCATATATTACAGATATTTATATTATTCAAGATGGACAAAAATATAAATATAATAAAAAAAATGGTATGGAAAAAATTGAAATTGATAATAATGATTATGAAAAGGATAATATTTAAAAATCGTCTTTTTCTAATAAAATTATTTTTGCAATATTTTCGTCAGAAAAGGATGGACAATTATCAAACATAAAAGCAATACGTTCCATAATTTCAATAGGCATATCATTTTCTTTTCCAAAGGAGTACATTTTAAAATCATTTGTGCAATGTAATGCTCTAGCCATTGATATAAATAATGTTAACTTTTCTAATTTATGGTCTGGAGCATTATCAAAAAACATAAGAACATATCTCCTATTTTGTTCATTTTCAGGACTGTTTATATTTTATCATAAGACATATTTTTTTTAAAGAACATAAAAGAGTTATATCTTTGTTATCAGGATATAACTCTTTGTTTTTATAAGTCAAGTTCCAATTCGCTTGTTAGACCTCTTTTATTATCCGTATTGTGGTCTTTACGGTATTCATAAAACTCAGATGGTGTCATCTGTAACACATTATTATCATCAGCTTGGACAAAGAACATTTGTATATTTTCAAGATATACATGATTCCGATTGCGCTGTCCCATCTCCTGCATCAGTTTATTTCGTATTTGGATAAATTCGTTTCCATTGGTTTTAAAGTATTCAATTGCCTGTCTTTCTGATTCAAAATCTTTTTCATGTTCATAATAAAAATGTCTTTCGTTTGTTATAAAAAACGAGTCCGTATCTGGGCAAAAGGCAATAATATAGGTTCCTTTTTTGGTTGAATATGGTTCTTTTATTTCTGTATACATTTTTGTCACCTCAATCAAATGTTATTTCATCTTCAGCCTCTTGATAAGTTTGTGATAGTATCTTCCTTATATTTGGGTCGAAGTCTGAGTCAATTCCTGTTTCCCCTTTTTCTATGTTCCCATCTAAATTTTTGGTAATAGAATATCCGCCCCTTGTGATTGGACTGTTAATTCCGTGTATGGATATTGCTTCTTGTTTTTTTCTTACTTCATGTTCAATTTCTTTCATTCTGCTTATAATTTCTTCTGATGAAATTGGTGAAGTATGAGGTTCTCCATAATATCCATCTATATATTCTTTTTCGTAAGTTCCATCATCTTTTTTATAATACGTTGTCGTATCTGACCAAATCTGGTCTCCATCATTATGTTCATACTCAAATGCTGCAATTAATTTTTTTGACGAATTTGTTTTCATATATAGCCCTTTCTGACATGAAAAGACTGTTTTTAACAGCCCTTTCACATCTTACTATTATTTAGATTTCTCTTTCTTCTTCCTGTTCCTGTACTCTTTCTTCACGTACAAACATTCCATCTTCTCCTACTTGAATAGAATTTGGATTACCAAGAGCCATTTCCAAATTAGATTTTAACTCTAAATCCCTCACAAAGTTCAATACGTTCCTATTTCCCTGTGCAGCCAATAAATATTCTGCATCTGTCGGATGGGATATTGCCCTGATGGCAAATGGGTTCTGTCTGATAGCAGCCTCTTTTAAATGGGGATATGCATATTGGAAATTTCGAATTAATGAACCATTTGCTTCTATTGCAGCTTTTACGGCTTCATAACAAGGTGTTTTTATTTCATTAATCGTGCTTGGGCATTTTTCAATTGCATACATCTGTAATTCATTGTCAGGAGAGTCAAGTAATTCAATGATATGTGGGTCAATATCTAATGCTTTTTTAATTGCATTCCTTGACGGGTTATTTACGACTGTAATTACTTTGGGTGTTGTTTCAACAGCAAACATTTGTAATTCTTCTGATGCATTTTCAATGAATTTAATTGCATAACCATTTTGTTTTACTGCTTCTTTGATTACTTTTTCTGTCGGATTTTGAATATCTTTTAATAATAAACCATTTTCTTTTACCGCTTTAACACACATTGCCTCTGTTGGATTTGCAATATTAATGATATAAGATGGGTCTAATTCTACTAAGATTTCCTGCACTTCAGAACAAGGGTGTGCAATATATTGAACATATTCCCTATGGTTATGAGCAATATATTTTTGTACGTCTTCTGTCGGGTTCTGGATAGATTTAATTGCGACTGGACTCATTTTAATCGCTTTCATCTGGATTTCAGGAGTCTGGTTTGTCAGGAATTCATGTGCAAATTCCAATTTCTGGACAATATTTGTTGTTGTATCATTCAATAAAAATGCTGTATCTGGATTTGTTAATACATCCCATCTTGTCGGTTCATCAGGTTTTTCTGTAACTCTTACAGGCACTTTTTCGGAGATTTGCATCTGTCCGTTCATTTTTAAACTTCTAGCATCTGGATGATAATCTGAATAACAGTGACCATCAGATAAGGTTGTTGGAAGTTTTGCCTGGTATGTAACTTTTTTACCCCATGAATGCATTCCCTGATTATATCCAACACCAACATGGATATTTTTATATGGCATTGCTTTACACCATGCTGCAAACAAAGAGTTAAATTGTCCAACACTTCTATCATCGGCAAATTCTACATTATCAAATACTAATGTATCCTGAGATTCATCTGTCCAGACAAACCCCTGGGCTAAAATCTTATGGTCCCTTTCGATAACGACACATGCTGCAAATGGGTCTGATGTCAGTTTATATACACAAGATTCACCTGCATTTCCATAGTGCTGGCAACAGCTTGTGTCATATCCTACAGTAAAGTTCCTATAATCATCTTTAGGAAGCATATACATTTTCATTTTACCATCTTGCGCTACAATATTACGTCCACGAATAGCAATTTCATTATCAGAAAATTTATAATGATATTCTTGTTCCATTAATTCACAATCGTGGATTCCCTTTGCTTGTTCTACATGAAGGATAATATCTTTTGCTGACATATTTGCATCATATCTTTGTATTTTATCCTGATTTGCATATCCAATCAAATCAACTAATTCAGACACATTTGTATCTTTATGTGCGATAAACCAGTCAAGAAATCCTCTTTCAATATTTTTATATAACTTTAAAGGATTCATATATGTTGCAAGGGCAATCAATTGTTCTTCTTTGATTTCGTTAAAATTTAATTTGCTGGATAATGCAAAAAGGATTAAATTATCATATTTTGCAACCTTCTGTACATTTTTCTGGTTAAATTCATCTGCAATTTTTATTAAATTTCCATCTTTTGTACTCCAACCATACGCTAAAAATTGAGAAATGACATACTTCATTAATACTCTTGGTGCATGACCATGAAACTTTTCTTTGAAAATTTCTTCAGCCCTCAAAATAAAAGAAGGCATCGGTGTTTTATATTCTTTTTCAATGAACTTGTCAAAAACATCCCTTGGAATTGTCTGTCCGCCATATTTATATTCATTTGTTTCTTTATCTGTATAGGTTTCTACGAATTTCTCATAAAGAGATTCATAATAACTGATAATCTTTTGTGTCAATTCAGGCTGAAGGTCTCTGATATCCTTAGAATAAATATCTTTTAACTCTTCTTGTGGGACTAGAAAATAGTTTTCCATGTATGATAAAAAATATTCTTTATCATACGGCATATCATAATCAGAGGATTGGGCTATTTTTTTACTTATTTCATCAGTTACATAGTTTTTTACTTGTTCTGTTTTCCTTATATCATCATTTGAGATAGATATTTTATTGGCATCGAGGATATAATATTGCAAATAATCGATAAGCAGTTTGCTTTGTATCATTGATAAGTCCTGTATTTGATAATGCTCTCCCAATTTCAAAAAAATGGTTCTTTTCACATCCTCAGAATGTAATTGACTTTCTGCTAAATTCATCAAAAACCCTGGATTTCTATTGTCTAAAGACAGGATATACTCATGTTCTTGGGTAAATATTCTAGCCTTATTTTGTGATTTTAATATCTTTGCACTTTCCAGAAGGACATGTCTATTTATACAAGAATCGTTAATAATTCTTTTTTCATAGTCATTTAAAGACTGATAAAATTCAATATCTTCTATTGTAGGTAATGGATTCTCATTATTGACTTCTGCAAACTGCCAGTATAACCTATTGCCATCATTTGACATTTTCCTTAATTCTGCCAATGATTTATTGGATGCATCTTTAACGGTCGGCATAATGCCCATTGCTGCATATAATTGGTCCGTTAATTCTTCTTCGCTAATTTCATATGGAGCAAATGGCATACTTCTCCAAGGGTTATTAAATATATATGCTTCAAAAGCTTGGAAACGTTTATCCCTTACTTTCTTTTTATCAACATACTCATCCATTAATTCTGCAAGGTCTTCCATATCAAATACAACACTGGAAGACCATTTATCATTTTGTCTGTCAGACTTTTCATTAAAATCTTTTGGTACGGCTTCTGAAATCATTTTTTTATCACCTGTTGCATAAGCGGCAATAGATGCCATGTCTGAAGTGATTTCTTCACCATTCCTCATTTTTTCTAATAATTCATCCATATTGTAAATACTATGAATTTCAACGACAATATCATCCTGTCTCATATATTGTGTATCATATTCTTTTGTGTTATAAATGACCATTTTTGTTCACCTTTCTTATAATAGTTATAGTTATTTATCTCTGTTTATATATGTAAAAAAAATTAACAAGAATGGTCTGAAATAAAACAAAAAAACAAAAAAAGACACAGAAATGTGTCTCCTTAGTTTTATTTGTTATATTTCTTATTGTTTTCTTCCTTTTGCGTGGGTTTTATTTCGTCGCAAAAGATTACATGATTCCAGCCACGCATTTTCATTCTGTCTTCTAGTGTTAATTCTGTTATGACTTTTATATTAGACATAGTTTCACCTTCTTGTCTGTTATTTTTATATGTGACCTCATTTATATATGTAAAAAAAAATATAAAATATAGTAAAAGAGCGCCCAGATATTTTTCCAGACGCTCTTTTTTTAAAAAATTTATGCTAATTCAATTTCTTCGTTTGTATTTTCCTGGGTCTGTGTATTCTGAGGCTCTTGTCTTTGTGTATTTGCAATAGCTGCGCCTCTTGCTGTCAAACGGTTAGCATCTGGAACTGCTTGTCCATCTGTACCATTTTGGAGCTGTGCTGTAGTTTGGGCTGCTGGCATTCTATACCTTGACATGACATCATCTTTCGGTTTTACATCCCCACCTTCATGTTTTCTTCCTAAATTCAGATTTAATGAGCTGATTGACTTAGATAACATTTCTTTTTTCTCATTCTCATTTGTCTGCCAGAAATTAACAGCATTAAAATCATATGCACGTCCTAATAAGTTATAAGCCTCCTGTACATAGTCATTATAAGTAAAACCATTTTTCTGGTTGAATTTCAGAACATACTGTCCTGTCATTATCAATTCTTCCCTGGCTCTTGTTGCGCCTACAAACCATTTTCTTGCTACTTCGTCCTTTTCCCCACTTTCCCTAAATTTTGAGTAATTATTGTGGTAGGTTTCTTTATCAAACTGTGATAAGGATAAATATGTAATATCCCATTCAAGACCTTTTGCTGAGTGTACTGTTGTCAAACATACACCTTCATATTGTCCTTCACGCTTATAACAGGAGTCATCACCATATAATTTAAAATCTCTAAAGAACTCAGCAAGTTCATCAATATCTCTACAGAAATCAACTTTTTCAAGGAATGCCTGATAACACTCATCAACTTCATTCACATCTAATGACTTTGCATATTCCTTAAATTTAGTTAATGTCCTTGGCTGTGTCCTGAGTTCAGCAATAAAGTTGTTCTCAATTTCTTCAAGGTCAGCAGCTTTAGCACCTTTTAATGCCCCATGTACCAATACATTTTGATAGTCTAAAAGACCTCTTGTTGTACCATTTACAAAAGCATCATAAAATGTACATAATGCTGCAACTCTTGAATTTTCTTTAAAAGGGATAGGGTTCATCAGTACAGAAGGAATTCCAAGTTCTGTCAATACAGATGCCATTTTCTTTGCTTCATCTCTTGTACTGAACAGACAGGCTATATCTGACGGGACTCTTCCTTCTTCTTCAATTTTGTGTTTAATCTGGTTTCCAATCCACTCGTATTCTGATTTTTGGGAACTGAAGCCTTGGATGGTTGGTTCTATGCCATCTGCTTTTGTCGCAATTAAATCTTTATCTACCCTTGATTCTACTAATGCATTTACTTTATTTGCAAATTTAATTGTATTGCCATTGCTTCTGTGGTTTTCAATTAAGTTAAAGTCATCAAATCGTCCAAAATAATCGGCAAAATTAATCATATATTTTGGTGATGTATGTCTAAATGCAAAAATACTCTGGCTGTCATCTCCTACTGCCATGAATGATAAGAAAGATGCCGTATCATTGATTTTATTTAATAACTGAATCTGTGGTAAGTCAGTATCTTGGAACTCATCGACAATAATATGTCTATAACCCTTTTCATCAAAGATGGTTGGATGTAATTCCAATAATCTAAAAGTTTCAAGAATCTGGTCATCAAATTCAATGAAGTTCCTTCTCTTTAACACATTTTCATAATCATCATACATTGTAAATAATAAATCTAATGATACTGGTGACAATTTATCATCATATGGATTTTCATATCTTGTATATCCTTCTTTTTTGATTTCGGCAAATAATTGCTTTGCAGAATTTAATGCTGACTTATTATACTTTGAAAATTTGCCGCTTGAAATTGTAGCATAATTCCATTCTTCAATATGTGGATATTGGTCGATTAACCTGTTGATAATACCTGAACGTGTTTCATCTGGCATTACCCTGGGCTGTTCTGTATATCCTAATTCCTCATAATGGTCTTTGATTAAATCGTTACAAAAAGAATTAAATGTTGTGCTTGTAAGTCTTGCTGGGTCAATTAATAATTCATTAGCTGCACAATATTGAATAACTCTGGCAGTCATTTCTTCGGCACCAGCTTTTGTAAATGTTAATAAACAAATATCTTCGGGTTCATAACCTTTTTTCAGTAATTCAACAATTCTCATTGCGACAACCAAAGTTTTTCCAGCACCAGCCCCTGCATTAATTCTGGCAATACCTTGTTCATATTCAACGACCTGTTGCTGTGCATGTGTCAATCTGATTTCAGAGATTGGTTTTACTGTTTTCTGAACATCTACGGAAATAGGTGGTTCTTCATAATGGCAGATATTATTCATGGAACATCCTGCGCAATCTTCTTTTGTGCATCCGCCGCCTTCTAATTCCTGCTGATGTTTTGCAATATAAAATTCTTTTGCCTTTTCATCGAATGCCAATTCTGAAATTTTATTGGCTTTACTGTCGGTATATGGCTTACTGATTGCAGACATTTCTGTTTTTGAATCTTTATCGCCTAAATGTAAATATTGTACCCTGATTTCCTGCCCAGGGAATAATTTTTCGCCACATAAGCCTAAAGCATAGATTTCATTCCTTTCCATGTCTTCCTTTTCACTTTTAAAACGTGATGTGGTTACTTTACAGACATAAGTTGTGTTTCCGTCATGTACAAAATAATCTGGTACAGCCTTTACCTCTTCACCAAAAAAGTCTACGGTTGTATCATAGTCATCTGGAAAATCATGGTTCCTATTCTGTTCAAATGCAAGAAATCTTTCAATTCTTTTCTGCATCAAGATAAGATTCGCATTTTTCTGTTCCCTGTTTTCCCACGCACAGTTTCTATTTACGAGAATACTATTTATTTCTCCCTGGATATCATCAATTGGTTCGCCTTTTAATATACGCATAATGACATCTTTTTGGGCAGCAGCCCTTACAATAAAATCAGTTGTCTGCGTAATGTTGGCATGTGAATGATGTTCACATTGTTCTACTTTTGTTAACTGACTTGAAGTTCTCATTTGATTTCTCCTTATTTTTTTTGTAGTTGTTGGAACGTATTTTTCTGTTCCATACCTATATATGTTGAAAAAAATAAAAAAAATCCCTTAAATAATTTGGATTTTTCAAATATTTATATTTTTTTATTCATATATAAATAGAAAGGTGGAATTTTAATGAAAAACGAACAATATTTTTTAAAAATGGGTAGTCTTGGCGATGGATATGATATGTATCTAACAAATACAGGCGTTGATAGAAGCATTGACACAACATTTTCTTTAGATACGGCATTAGCTTTTGACACCAGGGATGATTTAGAGAGCTATATTTTTCAACGTGTAAAACAATTAAAGGAATTTGTAGATTCTGTTAAGTTACCAAATGGAAAACAATATGAATTAACTATTGTTTGTAGAAAAATCAAAAATGTTAAATTTTCTTATGAAATAGATAGATTACTAAGAAACGATTTACCATTAAAATAATAAAAAAAAGACTATATTGTTTATGCAATAATAGTCTTTTCTTTATTACTCATCTTTTAAAAAATAAAACATTAAAATGATAATTGAAAATAAAGCCCCTTTCCATCCATATAGCCAAGTCGAAACAGCTATAAAAAGAAATATTGGGATTAAAGCCAATAAATAAAAAAACATACTGTAGGAATTACTTAATGCAATGGATTCTTTTGTCAGCTCATAATGTGTACCATCCGTATATACAGTAATGTCTGAACCAATTGTATCTTCTTTTCCCCCACCAATTCCTATATTAACAATTGTGCCATCTTCTAATTTTAATTTTTCTGTTTTCCCATTTGAAGATGTATTCTCTATTCCAACGACAGTGGCTTTTAACTCTTTTATGGTTGAATAATCATATGTATTGATGATTCTTTTATCATGGTTTAGGAAGAAATTAGATGTGACAACCATGATAAAGAAAGCCAAAGTCAGTATCAGAAAATTTCTTATTTTTATTATATTTTTATTCATATTTTTCCTTGTTTATTAATGCTAAAATATTTGTTATGACTGAAAAATTTCGATTGCTTTTTTATATTGTGTTCTTGTCAATGTATAAAAGTATAAGTACGGTTTACCCATACGGTTGACACCGACATTGTAATGATAATATTTTTCATCTGTTTCGTTTTTTGCTTCTTTTTCCAGTAATCCTTTTTCAATTTTATTGTCCTCAAGCAAATATTTTTCATCGAGGGAAAAGAACCACATATCTGAATCTGTATATAAATTTAATTTTGTGTTACCTGACTCTTCTTGGACTAATTCTGTCCTGAAATTTGATGTTTTCCCTACTTTGGCTCCATCAAATTGGATGATTAACATAGAACTATGCTGGTCAATATAATTTTTTAACTTTTCTAATTTTGTCATATATTTTTCTCCTTTGTTTTGTTTTTAATTTTTAAATGGGTCATATGTTTCTGGGTCAATATTTCTTGGAACCTGCCAATGGCATTTTGAAATAAGTGTCATCATCTTAGATGCCTGTTCAAAGGTCCACATATTTGTATTCTTAAACCGTCTCTTCTTTAAGAAAAGACCTTGTTTGATTGTACACAGTTTGTCTTCTCTCCTCTTAAACAAAACATCTATAATTTTGCTGGCAAATCCTTTGAATTGGATTATTTCTGGGTCTACACCATTACTTGAAAGGACTTCTTTTTGTTTATCAGTCATTGGTTTCATTTCCCATACGAAATTTGGTTCGAATCTGGTCAAATCATTTGTCGGTGTAGACAGGAAGAATAAAATATCATTATAAACAACCATACTATCCAGATTATTATTATCATCATAATAATATTCAATATTTGGGTTCTCTGACAGTTCCCTGAATATGACACTTCTAAATTGACCTTTATGAGTTGCTTGTTGTTTTTGTTTTTCCTGACTTTCATAAAGCCGTTTGAGCAAGGCTTCTTCTCTTTTCCTAATTTCTTCTTCTTTTTTACGCCTGATGTCTTCAGCCGCAACTTTTTCTGCCTGCATTAAATCAACAGGAGCTTCAGCATCATTAATGATTTCAGTCATTTGCTCTGCTACTTCTTGATTTTGGCATAACAAATTTGCTGGTTTAAACAAATCATGTCTTTTTGTCTGCCATAAGAAATCAAGTATCAAGAGGTCTGTTTTCCCTTCAAAAAGACGAGTTCCACGTCCTACTATTTGACAATTACCTACGATAGAGACTTTTCCATTTCGTCTGGTAACAAGTGTACCTAATTCATTTTGAACACACCAGCATTCTTCGTCTGTATGGTTTTCTTTTGTCCATATTGGACGACCATCATATGTACCACCAATATACATATAATTCTGTTTTTTTAAATGGAGAACATATAAAGGGGTTTTTCTATTTTTCGTATATATAGATAAAGATGTCTTATATCCACGTTGAATAGCCATAATTTGTAAATTTTCTATAAAAATTTTATTTCCCTTTGCTATATGATATGAACGTTGCGTCCATGATTGATTACTAATTTTTCCTCCGTCAGCTAAATTTATTGCAGATAACATAGTGTCAAATTGTTCTTCTGTCATATCTAATAATTCTTTTGATAAATCTTTTGATATGTATTTTTCTAAATATCCCCAGCCTCTTTTATCTTTATCAGTACCTTCAAACCAAGGTTGTATATCAGACTGGGATATAGTGATTGCATTAGTATTTTTATTTATACAACCATCTGTCATAACCCACCCTATAAATTTCAATTCATCATCTGTTAGTGGAACTCCTTTGAAATTTCCTTTTCCAGATACAGGAATTCTTGCTCCATCTTTTAATGACGATAAATATTCAGCTTCTACAAATTTCCATCCAGTTCCTTTTTTGTTATCATATAACATACGGTGTTTATTTGTAACACGGATATCATATCGAGGTCCTTTTATAGAACAAAAATATTCATTTGGTTCAAGTTTTCGTCTTATTGTGCTTATAATTGGAATATATTTGATTTCTCCTGTTTCTTTATTGAACGCTGCTACTTTATCCCCAACATTAGCATTTTTAACCCATCCATTTTCTGTCAATATTTCGGTATCTGTATCTAAACAGTATAACCCTGCTGATTTTGTTGCCCTTAAATTAACAATACAATTAACCGATGGTTCATCATAGCCTTCTGTTACAAGGAGGGAATTTAATAACACTTGATATTTGTTATTGCTGAAATCCTCTAATATTTCTTTTCTATTTTTACTATTTCCATTTACTTCAACAGCAGATACTCCTCTTTCTTTTAGGATTCTTCCCATTTTCTGTGCTGTCGCAACTAAAGGAAGGAATATAATGATTTTTCTATCAAAAGCCTTTTCAACAATTCTGTCTGCAATTACTTCAAGATATGGGTCCAAAGCTGTACCTAGTTCTCCCGCTTTGAAATCTCCACCCTGTACACCGACATCAGTAATATCGATTTTAATTGGTAATGTCTGGACTGTAATAGGTGATAAATAACCATTTTCAATGGCATCACGCATGTTATATTCATAAGCTTTGCTTTCGAATACTTCACCAAGGCTTTTCATATCACCTCTGTCTGGTGTTGCTGTAACACCAAGGATTTTAGCTGATGAAAAGTATTCAAATATTTTCTTATATGTATCAGATAAAGCATGGTGTGCCTCATCACAAATGATATAATCAAATTCATCAGGAGTATACTGTAACAATCGGTTATCCTGATACAAGGTCTGTACAGACGCAACAATGACTTTTGCTGATTTATCTGCATGGGAAGTTCCCTTTTCCAATTCCGTATCTAAATCAACAGCCTGTTTCAATTTATCCTGTGCCTGTTCCAGCAATTCGCCTCTGTGAGCCAGAATTAATACTCTTTTTCCCGCTTCGACTGCTTGCTTTGCTACATTTGCAAAAACAATCGTTTTTCCACAGTTATGTGTAATCAAAAAATTTGACAGCAGATATCTGTTATCTTTATCTACAGTAAATCCTATATAGTCACCTTTTCCAACAGGTTCTACAGTAAATGGATATGTTAAATGTCCTGTCGTATCAAATTTATCGAAGCATTTTTTTTCTAATATTTTACTATTTTCTGTAATATATACTTTGTAATGTGTTTTACTATTTTTTATATCTGTTTTAATAAAGGCATTGATATTTAATGATTTACACAAAAATACAATATCTTCTGCTAATTTTGATGATTTTGTATCATAAAAACAACCTTTATTACTCCATGCATTTTTATTATCTAACAGTCCTTTTAAAAATTCTAATCTGACTTCCTTTTTATTTAACTTATATTCATTTGGCACAAAACTATCACTGATGGATTGTCCAATCTGGTATGGTGATACTGTTAAATTCAAGGTTGAATAAAAACTATGGAAATCTGAGATAGCAGGGGCTGAAATCAGCCTCAGTTTTTCTTTCTTTTTGTCTGTCAGTTTTAGGTAATCTGATACTGCCATATCAATCAATTCAGATTCTTTACCAGTTTTTACTAATGTCAATTTATGGTCTTTTGTGACAACGAAAGGTGTTACATTTTCAGGTGATATTTTATATAATTCATCATTACCTTCCTGGATATGTAATACTGTTCTTCCTGTTCCATCAGGACCCATTATTTCATCGTCCAATTTAATATCTTCTACCTTTTTGATAGAGCCATTATACATCAGAAGAGTTTCTCCTTTTGCATGGCAGCCTGTTGGCAGGACTAATAATGTTGAACGTATATCATTTTCATTCCATTCATGGAAGATAGCCTTTATTGCTTCTTCCTGATATGGTCTTAATTCCATCATACTTTATTTTCCTCTTTATTATACAAATATATTCGAATATACTTTTACATTTATATATGTCTAAAAAAAACGTAATTTTACTGTATTTAGGAGAAATAATATAAAAAAAAGAACTAAAAATTAGTTCTCAATGCTAATAAGTTAAGTATTTAGTCCAAAATAAAAAGAACTACATTTATCTCATTATGAGAAAAAGTGTAGTTCTTTTTTTGTGCTTATTTTGATGTTTTTAATTTCTTTTCCATCTCATCAAGATACATATTAAGTGCCTTGTCTGTAGTAACTGCCTTATTACCACCAAATTCTTCACAGAACTTGGTAAGTCGTTCTATCGTAGACTTTTCAATATATACATTGAGATAGGCTGCATCCTTTTTAGCTTTAGCCATCCTGATTCCTCCTGTAATCTTCATAATCTGTAAAATTGATTATTTCATTGTTTTTTAATCGTAATTTAAAATTATTTAACTCATTATCATTTTTTAATTTTATTACAATATAATTCAAGATATATTTGGAAGCTAAGTTTTTCGGAAATAACACATTAATAATTACTTTATACCCATCATTTACATAGTAAAAACCCCTGTTTTCATCTATTTTTTTATTGATTTTTTCATACTTAATATCTGTAATTGGAATAATTTCATTATCAATAAATAATCTTCCAATAATAGGTGTATTCCTTTGTTTTGTATTAAAAGCATGAGTGAAAGTTTCATCCTCTTTTTTCTGTTGTCTTAGCATATTTTGAAACATTAAATAACTCACTTACAACTCCTCCTGTAATCTTCATTTACAACACGTTCCAACAATTTATATACATAAGGTGGACATTCTCTATGCCTGCTTGAAGTAGCAGATGATTCCCAGCCTTTAATCGTGTGAACTGGTATTTCATATTTCTTTGCAAATTCTTCCTGTGTTAATCCTGAAATTTGCCTTATCTCTTTAATGGTCATAGTGTTTTGCCCCTATTCAATAGGTTTTATGTTTTCAGTATTAAATGTACCTTTAATCCTTTTCCAAGTCAATTAAATTCCTTTCGTTTTTCTATGTCTATCTATATATGTCAAAAAAAAATCATAAAATATTTGTTTTATATTTACATACTACGCTTTTTATAGGATTTCTCAAAGATATTTTTATAAAATTGCCATCTTTTTTATAATTTATATTTTTTTTGGACATATATAAGTGTTGACTGGTTTACTTGTTCAACATTTTCCAGCAAAATCCCCCTAAAAGAAAAGAGACTATTTAATCATTTTTTTTGATTAGTAGTCTCTTTTCTATTTATTCTAATTCTGCCTCATCATATTCTTCTTTTTCATGTTCTGCTTCTTTATCAGGTATATTAAACATCCCCATCAAATCATCTGCATGTTGTTTTAACCATGTGATAGATTGGTCTAAATCATCCCGATAGTTATCTTGTGGATGTTTGTCGTACCAGCACTTTGTTTCCCCCTCTGGAATCTGGATGTTAGGATTTCTCATGGGGGCTGTAATTTGCCTCATGAATTCATTGAACATAAACATTTCTGCCATTGTTAATGGCGGGTTCGCACTTTTCTTAGCCATTGAGCCTAATTCATTTACAGAATATTGGAGGGCTTGGAATACATAAAGGGATGCTTTCGCTTCAGATACAGATTCAACATGATATACATTTACCATTTTATCCTGATATTGTTCAACAAATCTGTCATATCCATTTGTTCTGTCTTTAAGGCAATCAGATACTTTCTTCAAAAATAAACTTCGTTTCCCGATTTCTGTATTTTTATCAGCATATTTTTCTACAAAGTCGTCATTATAATATTCTTTTATATTATCTTCAGTAATAAGGTCTTTTTTTGCTAAAAGACCATAATGCATAGCTAAAAAATTAGACTCATACAAGGTAACAACAGTTTTTAAAATTTTATTCATTTGCTTTACCAATTCAGGTCTATAATAAATATCTTTTTTCATTTTCCTAATTCCTTTCTATTCTAATTCCATTTCATCATTATTTTTTTCTTTTTCTGTATCGTAAAATTGTTCTATGAAATAATTTGCACTTTCTATTGCACGTTCAACAGATGCATCAAATACTTTCTTAAATGGTACATCTTGATGTCTGTCATACCAGCATTTGTCATCTCCTTCTGGGACTCTAAGATAAGGGTCTCTAAATGGAACCACAATAGCTTCTATAAAATCACGAATTACATATTTTTCTTTTTCTGTTAATGCAGGTTTTCTTTTTTTATTTATCATATCATATTTCATTTCTTTAATAGATGATGAAAAAACATCAAAAATTCTTCCTGCGGCTTCAGCTTCAGAAACAGGTTTTACATTGTATATATTTACTAATTTATCTTGGTATTCGTTTTTAAATATTTCATGACCATTTTTATTATTTTTATATATGTCAGATATTTCTTTTAATAAAAGACTTAATTCACCTTTTTCAGTATTTTGAGTCGCAAATTTTTCAATAAAGTCGTCATCATAAAGATATTTTTTATTATTCCGATTTACAATAAGTTGTTTAGATAATAATTCATAATACATTGATAAAAAGTTAGATTCATATAACACTTTCATTATTTCTAAAGTTTCTGTCATTTCTTCTATTAAATCTTGTCTATGAAATATTTTGTCATTATTTGCTTTATCTGTTTTTATTCTATGTATCATCATATTTATTCCTCCCTATTGAAACATATTATGACACGTTATATAAGAACATTCTATATCTGTCAGTTCCATTAAATTTTCATGTATCTCTTCTGTTTTTCTATTCACATACATTATTTTTATACCAGAATATTGATATACTGCATTTTTGTCTAGTATAAGAAAATCATCAAATCCATTATATTTCTCTTTTAGCTGGAAACAAAAATCAGTATAATCCGATATTGTATCTGGAGACAAATAGTTCAGTACAAAAAGTAACTCTTTTTTATTGGCATTTTGTCCAAGAATAACATACAAAATATTGTTTTTATCTTTACAAAATTTTTGAATTTCTTTTCTCATTTGCAATTCCTTTCATTATTGTCTTCCTTTATATATGTTAATTTTTTTTTAAAAAATACCATGAAATTATAGGGGAAAATATATTTTTTTGACATATATAGCTGGTAGATATTTTTTAAGAAAGGTCAGGGGATTTTATGAAAAAGAAAATAGTAATGATATTATTCGTTTCATGTCTTTTATCTTTATCAGCATGTGGTAAAAATATTACATCTGATACTAACAGTGAATGGCAGAAAGCAGAATCAGAAGGTGTCAATATCAATAACGAATTAGCATTGAAATATACATTCTCAGATGGAATGCCAATTTTTATAGATTCTGACACCGAATGGGCAAAATCTGAAATTTTCATAGTGAATGGTTCTAAGGCTATCATTAAAAATGCTACAGGGACAAGCCTTGAATTATCTATGATAGTCCCTGGTGAAAACGATACAAGTTCTTATGTCGATTTATCAATCAGGGAAAATGATGCATCTTTTGAAGAAGATTCTATCATAGAAGAAAATGGATGTTGGTCCCACGTAAAATCAAATAATGGTAACGATTTATTTAATTATCATGATGGTAATGTGAATTTTCTGATTTATGTGACACCAAGCTCAGTAGATATTGAAGATTCATTCAAAACAGTCCAGACATTACTTTATCCTGGCAACGATGCAGGTAAGTGTTTTGAATATACCAATTTTGATATGACCCAGATAAAGGGGAAAATGGAATTTAAGACAGACTACCAGAATACCATGTCCATAGATGAGTTTAAAGAAAAATCTGGCTTAACCTTAGAAGAGGTCACAGATGAGGCAGAAGAACAGGAAGATTCCACGGTACAAATTATTTCCGAAAAGCCTGATACCATCATCAATACTGTTTCCGAAAAAGCTAATATTACAATAGATTTAGATTCTGAGACAAATGACATCAGCAGCATTTTTGTTGCACCTTATGATTCGTCACTAAAACTGTTAAATATTGATGATAAAAATATAGAACAATTAACTATGTCAGAACTGTATGAACTGATTGGTTCTCCAGATGAATACTCTGTTTATGGGACATATGGTGAATATACAGCATCCTGTTCATGGGATAACGTAACATTTTTCTTTACGGATGATGGAAACAATATAGGATATGTAATCAATTTAACACCCAAAGTAAATATACAAACAGAAAATTAATGTAAAAGAGCTATCTCTTATTTTCAGAAATAGCTCTTTTGTATTTGTTCATTATTTTTATAATATCATTGGGACATCTCGTTTACTAAATTCGCTTTTATCTTTTTTTGTTCTTGCTGCACGTTTTGTTATACTGGTTTCCATTAATTCTCTATAATATTTTTGTCTTTCATTTTTGTCTCTTGTAAATGTATGTGCATATGTTTTATTACAAGGCATGTTACTTAATTCGGCAATTTTCTTTGGTATAGTGCGACATTTTTTATTCATATATAAAATATCTATACTCGTATATTGATAGTATATTCCACTTACAGTATTTATATCTAATACCAGAAAATCGTCTATTCTAGCAAATTCGTTTTTTATTTGAAAACAAAAATCATTATAGTCTAATACATTGTCTTTTGTAGAATCTTGCATTACAAGGACTAATTCATCTTTTCCATTATTATGTCCTAACAGGACATATAAGATATCCTGTTTATCAGTACAAAACTCTTTTATTTTTTGTTTCAGCATACCTAATTCTTCCTTTTATTTATACCGCAGATTCGTTTAAATTACTGCTATAATTTTTCTTTATATCCTTGATTTTTCGTAAATCGTCCTGTTTTTTATTAAAATCATTAACTAATTTTCCCAGTTTACTTGGAGAGAATGGTTCGTTTAGTAAGCCAAAGATTTCTTTCTCTAAATATTTCAATTCCGTCAATAATTGACCTTCCTGTTTACCTAATTCCCATATTTCCTGGATTGATTTCTCTTCGTGGATATTCTTTTGTTCCTCTTGCTTGGGTTCCGTATTTAGTATATTTATATTCTTCACACTACATAAAATACCTGCGTTCTTCATTCTCCATAAATGAATTACATAATGGGCATCTGCGGTACTCAAATTTCTGAACCAATGAATTGTTCTCTTATATCGTTCTTCTAATTTTCTACCTGCTTCGTCATAGACTGTAAAAACAATTTTTTTATTCCTTAGAATATCATAAATATCATCATCTAATGAAGCTTCAAGATTTAAAAGTCCAATTATTTCAGATAAATATTCGAGATACTTTGTCTTATCGATGGATTCTTTTGTTATTTGTCTAGTTGACATTGTAGAATAAAGCAATTCTTCTACTTTTGTTCTTGGCAAAATTCTTAATGCATTATATAACTCAGATTCTTCTTTAGAAAAGCTCTCTTCTTTATTTAATAATCCCCATCTTTCTTTCATAAAATCGTTTAATCTGGACATGATATATTCTGGGGTATAGTTTTCAAGATTTGCATTTCGTAATAATTCATAGATTTCATCATCTGTCAATGTATTATGGGATGCAGTCTGTTTTTTCTGTTCAACCATTTTAGCATCATTCACCATATTAATCTGTGTATTCCCAGACATTTGTTGAAATAGTTTTAAAGTTTCCTTATCAATAACTTCAGGCAGTAATCTATATGTTGCCTGCCTTAACTGTAAACATAATTTACTTGTATCACTATTTATATCTAATGATAAATGATGCATGACTGCATTTAAGTTTTTGATATACTCTTTATCTGTCATAAAATATTCTCCTTTTTCATTATATGCTACATTATAATATTGTTTTTACATTTTTTATCCAAATAACTGCGCCATGAGGTTGAATACATGGGATTGGAGATTCATATAATGTCACATTTCCAATTGTCCATTTATGTGGATTTTTGTAATGTTTTATAAGGTCTTTCCATGTAAAATTTTCTGGCAGACAATGTTTATCTTGATTTTGTTCAAATTCCTGTTGTGTTAATATAGAACTGCAAAGAATGTCAATTTCTCCAAATATCTTATTAGTACCACTAAATATTAAATAATGTTTTCCTCGATGAGTTGTATTGCTGCCTCTAATTTCCCAAGTTTTTGTTCTATCTAATATAAGTTGTCCCCAAAATGGTTTTATAATTAATCCATCCATTTCAAATCACCTCAAAAATTATTTTTAATATAGATATAACTTTTTCTTACTTCTGCCAAAATATGTTCATCGTGAATAGAATCAATAATCTGGTTGTATTTTTCCTTGGTTAAACGACTATTGTTCGTACTTTCCCAGATATTTAATTCTTCTAAAACTGGTTTAATAACATCTAATTTATCCTTATGTGCAGACAGAACATATTCATATGCCGTTTCCTGCGAATTTAATTTTGTATAATGTGCGCTTTCATAATCTAATATTTTTTCAACTAGAATCATTTCATCTGGATTATCCCAGTCAATATTATGATGGTCTGCCCATTTTCTATGAATTTGTTTTGCAATATCTTTTCCCAAAATAAGAGCTAACCCTACTTTTTCAATATCATGTGTATTGGAAAACATTCCATGATATTTTGTATGGGCTTCTATTCTTGCAAATGCATCTCTATGGGCAATTAAATGCATGACATAATCAAAATTAGGGTTCTGACGAATATACGTGATTGCATCTGGATGTTCTAATAATTCGCCTAATTTCTGCTTTGCATATCGGATATAATTTGCTTCTGTAATTGTTAGTTTTCTATTCATCACATGCCTCCTTTTATGATTTTTTATATAAGGATTCTTTATATATATGTCTAAAAAAAATGCGAAACAAGAAAAAACCGTCCAGAATATTTCTATTCCAGACAGTCTTTTAAAAATTTTTATGACTCATGTGTGACACGGTAATGGATATCTAAAGTGTAATCACTCCATAATATATAGGAATTTTTATCAAATGTCTTTTGTGTTACATTTGTCTTTTTGTTTGTTTTGTTTGCAATCGCCTTAAAATATCTCTTTTCCCATCTCTTAGGATAGGAGCCATCACTATTCTGAGGTTTTGATGTATCATCCTGCATCTCATAATACGGCGGTATTAATATTGCTGTACCATTGCTTCCATAAAGGCTGCTTAAATCGTATTTCATAGCAAACGGCACACCATCTGATTTTTTTTGTATGGTATCACCTGTTGTTGGTGAAGTCGATACAATTTCTGTTCCTTTTGAATAGGAAAGGTGTCTTTCGTATGTCCCGCTTTCCACGCCCATATTATACATTGGGTTGATTAAGCCTTTTTGGATTTCACTGACAGCTTCTTGTCCCATAGATAAGAAATCAAGTTGTATATCCTGTACGTAGCCTATTGTATATACTACTACATGACCTTTCTCGTTTAACCTGAAATATACATTCCCTGTATCAACATTGACATTATATTGGCTGGATTGGTCATTCATAAGATAAGTCATGATACTGAAGTTCTGTAACAAAACATCACCAGGGTTTATGGCTTTGTCTTCCACCAGATAATCTGGGATTCCATTTCCATCCTTTCCTCCTGTTATTGGTGTTGCCTTTGTTCCTTCTTCGTAATTAAGACCACCATCGCTATCATTGTCATAAGGGGTTTTTATATTATCGTCTTTATCATTTGGGTCATCTGGTGTCCTTACCTTTGTGTCATTCGGGTCTTTAGGACCAGTTGTTTCAAATCCATATGGGTCTGTACTTCCAGCATGTGTATATTTGTATGCAGTTACTTTTATTCCGTTAATACTGATGTTACCTGCATTGTCCACCAGAATTGTGTAAGTACATAATTGATTTGAATCAGGAAAATCTGCGAACAAATTAAAGGACCCTTTATAATTTGCCTCTATAATATGGTTTTCCCATGTATTTGCTGTTAATTTCCTGCTTGCTGTTCCATCTGTATATTGATAGGATTTATTGATTGTTGTATTCGATGTGTCCATGACATTCACATAAGCAGCCCTGATGCCTGATGTATCATTTGTCACGCCGTCCGTTTTATAATCTGATACAGATGTCTCTATTGTTGTCTTAAAGTTATCGGCATTTTTGATATAATTTTCTATCTGTGTCGATTTTATATCTTTTATGTCTGGCTGGTCTATCTTTGATGTTCCAACAAATGCAGGTACTGTACTGTCAATCCTTGTTGCCACCTTGATATAAGAAGTGTTTCCCTTTTTATCAATGACCTGTACCGTCCATATTTGGGTGCCTTCATTTTCATCTGCTTTTACAATATATTCTATATCGCCCTTTGCGGCTGTGACTGCCTGGGTTGTCCCTTTTTCGCCTTTCCAGATGACCATTTTTTCAATTCCAGTTCCATTCGTTTCGTCCTTTGCTGTAAAATGCAGTCTGAAATCGTTATTTACCCAAGGATAATAGAATATTTTATCCGTTGGCAATTGTTCCCGTTTTACAGTAAAATCTTCTGAATATTCATCTGTATATGTCAGTGTATAATTATGCGTTGTCTTTGTATAAACATCATTCATAGTCGGTGCTGTCAAATCAATATACAGTTTGAACCCATCAGAAATATTGCCAACCTTATCCATTACCCAACAATAATACCATCCTGATACAGTGATGTCCCAGGTGTTTTTTGTCTGCCATTTTGCGTTCGTAGGGGATGGTACATTTCCATTATTTGTCACAATATATTTATTTACCCCAGAATGGTCATCAGCACCAGGCATTGTAATGACCGCTTTACATGTGCTTGTCCCTTTTGTGTTATAATCATATTCCTGTGGTATTGTATCTTTATATGTCGGGTCAGTACTAAAATATGGTTTTGTTTTATCAACCAGAATCATGGCTGAAGATGTGCCGACATTTAAAGTCGTAGCATTATCTTCCGCATAATACCCTGATTCATAAGCATTATCCGCAATGCTTAATGTTCCATAAGAACGGGTTGTTACATTCCATGCCTTAGATGCAGTACTTGTCCATGAAGTATCTGATGTCCATGTATTTCCTTCATCCTTTGTCTTTACCCACTTATATCCCTGAATGCCTGTTCCACTGTCACTTGCAGTTACAGTTCCAGTTACGGAATATTGTGTCCATGTACCAGGGATATACGCATTGCCATCGGATGTTTTATAGGAAATCGTGGCAGTTGGTTTTATATTATCACGCATGTATGCATATAATGTTGTATTCCCTGTTATTGCAACATTGGACGATTTTATATTGCCATTTTTGTCAATCCATATCGGGCTGTCCGCTATTTTAAATGTTTCCCAATATCCATCCCTGGTTTTCCATGAATTTCCTGTACCAGATGTTTTATCAGATTGTTTTGCATCTTGTATCTTAGTATAATAGCCAAAGAAATTCCAGCCTGTCCTTGAAGGGATAGTGATACTGGTTATTTTGTTTGTGCAATTATTTTCTTTATAATATCCGTCGTCATACCGTAAATAGATTTCAGATGTACCATTATTTGTTGCCTTATCCTTATTCAAGGTAATCTTATAAACACCAGAAGCCCAGCCTGCATATACCGTAACATCTCCAGCATATGTCCATTGGTTAGAGGCATTCCAATATTTTGTCCCTTGTTTTGCATGGGCATTTCCTTTGTATACCTGAACGCCTGATGTTGTTCCTGTTATACTTTGGTTTCCGTTGCCTATCGTATTGTTCTGTTTTTTATCATACCAGCCTAAAAAGTGATAACCAGTTTTTGTCGGTATATCACCATACATATAATTAAAATCAGTTTTATCAAATGTGACGGTTACAGTATTGGTGCTTGAATACATTGAATTGTATAAATATACACCTGGGCTTCGCATCGTACCTGTATTTCCGTCAAATGTTACAGTATAGGTGTTTGGGGTCCACATTGCATATAAAGTGATAGACCCATCAAAATCATCATAATTGATAGTGTCACCAGTGTAATATGTCCTGCCTGTCCCGTCAGGTTTTGTGTTCCATACAAATTTTTGGCTTTCATCATTTGATAATGTATGGTGGTAGCCTTCCCTATAATAACCAGATGTCTTCTGCCCACTCTTCCATCCATAATCAGATGTGACCGTATGTGACTCACCATCCTGAAGTACAACAGAATCTGGGCTGATACCTTGTACATCCGTTGTATATTTATAAGTTCCAGTGCCATCATTCCATGACTGGCTGTCTGTTAAACCATTTCCACTATAATAAATGGTTTTATTTCCAGAAAGTGTAATCGTAAGTGTGTCTGATACGTTTCCAGTTTTATCAACTGCTGCAATATGGACATATTTTGTTTCTGTTGAAAATGGCACTTTTATAACTGTTGATGCCGTTTTGTTTCCTGAAACTGCTGATAATTTTGTACCTGAACTATGGTCAATGGAATAAACGTAATGGCTTAACCCAGACGCATAATTGAAAGAAATCTGTTGTGAGGTATGTATTCTTGAACCTGTGGATGTAAAACTGCTTACAACAAAATTGTTCTGGCTTGCTTGGTCTTCTACAGCATTCCAGCTAATCGTATATTGCTGTTCATTTCCTTCTACATGGTCCCCGCCGTCTGCTGTTGCAGTTGGGGTGAATGGTCCCTTTTTATCAGTCAGTCCATAATTTCCGCTTGTTTTTGTTGTACCACCGCCAATTTTTACAAGTTGTGCTGTTACTTTAAATGCAGTTGAATTATTCCCACTATCAGAGGCGGAATAGCTTTCTGTATCTTTCCCATTGAAGCTTCCAATTCTCCAACATTGTCCCGTATAAGATGTATGTTGTGAATCATTTGTATTTACTCCACCGCCTGGCTTACCGCCTCCGCCGCCTCCTGGTGTAGTACAGGCTGCATCTCCAACAAAAGTCCAATATTTATTTATCCCATTTGCACCATATGTGCTGTTACCATTTGTCCAACCAAATCCGCCTCCACTATAAGCGCCAAAGTGACAACCACTTTCTGTAGCTAATGCAGAAACAGCACCACTGCCTCCTCCTGCTACAAGGACAAGTGAACCGTCTACTTTTACGCCGATACCATTTCCACCATTACCAGCCTGTATATAGGTTCCATAGATATATTTTCCACCAGGGGCAGAACCACCACGGTAACTGGAGGTGTCATATGTAACCTTTTGACCTTCCTTTAAATAAATGGAAACAGATGCGGATGCTCCTGCATGTCCATTGGCAGAACCACTATGGGAACCATAGTTGCCAATCGCAACAGTGTTTCCACCTTTTTGACCATATGCCGTAATCTGCCAGAAACCAGTTGATGGTACTATCCATGTGTTTCCTTCTGCTACTGTTGAATTGACAAGGGTAACTGGAGTACTTGTTACAGTCTGTGTGTCTTCCACATTCAATGTGTCATAGCCATTGGTTGTTGTATCAACGCCATCGCTGTCCGTACCCTTTGATACAATATAATAATTTGCACCTTCTTCATGCCAATCAAGATGAACTGTATTATCTGAAACCTTATACCCACTGAATGATATTCCAGTCGATGTATATTCAGCCTGAATGGTGATATCATATAACCCCAAAGTTAATGCAGTCCCACTTAATGTACAGTTCTCATGTTCCCCTAAAAATTTATATCCATTGAATGCTATATTTGCTGATGGTGTCACAGCAGGAAAATATACAGAAGAACCAGCAGGATACGTCATTTTAAATGTCTGCTTATACCCAGAATTATAATCGCCATTATTAAAAACACCATTGTTATTCAATATCAATGAAATTGTTACATTATAACTTCCGATATAAGTAATTCTAATTTGTCCATTACCTATGTGGTTTGCATCAACATAAGAGGTGTTATACAGGTTTTGGATTGCATTGATATATGATTGTCCACCAAGACCACCATAATAGTAAGCGTCTCCACCGCCACCTGCAATATATCCGCCACCTCCTGCACCGCCACCAACAGTAGAGGATGATGCAATTGTTCCATTATTTGATACGACTTGCGCACCATCATGTCCGAATATACCACCAGGTTCAAAACTATGTGGATGATAATTGTTTGGAGTTTCTGCGCCAGAACCTATTTTCCATCCACCTCTGAATTGCTCTGTTGGTGAAATGCCTGAGTATTTTCCGCCTCCACCACCTGCAACGACTAATAGATTTGTTCCTTTTTCGACATAATTTTTTGCATTTGAGGTTCTTGTAACCCAGCTTGCGCCACCTCCTGCACCTGCGTTTCCATTATTAGCAGATGCTCCACCACCATATGTCGTTCCGCCACCGATTTCTCCTTTTTGACCAGTATGGATATATAATTTTTCTCCAGCCAACAATTTAATTGTCGCTTTTGAATAACCGCCCATACCACCTTCTGATAAACTAGCGCCTCCGCCAGAAGCTCCCCAGACTTCAATCTGGTATTCTCCTGTTTTTGAAGCTGTATAAACATCTTCTTTCCCAGTATATGCATAGGTTGTTCCTGAATCTGCTAAGACTTCTGGTATTTCTACCAGTGATAAACAACTAAATGCATAGACAAATGTGAAAACGCTAAGAAGGAAATTTTTAACTATCTCATTTTTTTTACTCATGAATCCCATATTTTTTCTCCTTTTTCTTTCGTATTTTTTTGTCTATCCTATTTATGTATAAAAAAAATATATTTTTCAGTATATTTCAGTATATTTTTTACGAACTATTTGTGAATTAAAAAAATGAATTTTATAATTTCCTTGAAAATATCATGTTTTTTTGATAGTATGTAGCAAAAAAGAAAAGGTGATATAACATGAGAAAAAATACAAATATTGAAGAAATCAGAGATTTTACAAAGCTTCTTTTAAACTATCCAATTGACCCAATAGATAATATTCCACCTGAAATTCATATTGTACATCCTATTTATGAATCCAGTATTCAAATGATTGATGGCAAGCTAACCAATATTTTCGGTGATAAAGAAGCTCAGAAAAAATAAAGAAATATATAGTAAAAAACTGGATGGGTATAATAAAACCAGTAAATTTCTTATGATGATAACAAAACCATATCGTTTATTTTGGGTTAATTATTGCAAGAAATACATGAATTTAGAAGATTTTTCAAAATCATTGATTAGTGCATGGATACAATCTGAAACACCGAATTCAGATGTAAACGTAAAAAAATATCAATCTATTTGTATGTTTCAAAAAGCAGATAAGTCTATTATTATGGATGAAGAAAGCTTTGACTTGTATCAGAAACTGCCAGAAATAGTTCATATTTATCGAGGTGTTAGTGAAAATTTAAAAAATAAAGATGGATTATCATGGACACTTGATTTAGACCAGGCGAAATGGTTTGCCACCAGATTTGATAATGGCACTGTTTATGAAGGTGACATCAATAAAGAATATATTTTTGCTTATTTAAACAATACAGAACAGGAAATTATCTGTAATTATAAAAAAATAGAAAATATGAAAATATATGAATAAAAATGGAAGTCGTGATAAAATTTAAATAGTTCGGTTCAAACCCCGAATCTTTAGATTCGGATGTTTTCACATTATTTAAATTCTTTGACTACAGCACAGCTAAAGCTGGGCTGTGGTTTATTCTTATCATGACTTCTTTTATTATCGTTCTATATCGGGTTCGTTTATATAGGTCGTTTCATTCATTTTGTTTTGTTCTTTTTCTAAAGTTTGTCGTAATTTGGCTATATTCACTTTACAGTCTAACAATTGATTTATATTGTTCTCTTCCAGTTCATAATGAAAAACATTTTTATCTTTTTTATCTTTTATATCATAAATCTTTTTGTTTCCCTTAAAATTAATAATTGAAACAAGACCTTGTTCTTTATGTAACAGGTTGAGTTGATTTTGTACTTCATCCTGTAAGTTGTTTATATATTCGTTCACCAATTTATCTAAGTCATTTTTAATATCCGTTTCATTAACATTGTTATAAATCTGCCCATTTTCGATTGAAATATATGACACGCCATTTTTAGTGACAGACATTGAATTAAAATCAATAGAAAATTCGCTGTCATCAATAGATTGATAACATTCAAATAAAAAGACCCATTGATTAATCAAATCTTCTTTGTTTCCTATAAATCCATTATTCGGAATATTTATTTCTCCGTATTGATTATACTCCTTTTTATATTTTTCATAATTTTCTTCGATATCTATTACTTTATCCAATAGTGGTCTTGCTTTTTCCCATTTTCCTAATAAACTTTCAGGGGCGTTCTTATTTTGTTTAAGAAAATTAAATAATCTGTTTATTTCAAGGGAAAATAAATTAAAAGGAATACTATCCTGTTTTTCTAAAGTAAATGATATTTTATTATCTTTATCAACGCCGAAAAATAAATATTTATTATAATAACATACTGTTACTTTTTGAGGTTTTATAAAAATTGAGGTTGAATATATTTTATTTTGATTAATTTCAATTGTATCTAGTTTTTTCTTAATCTCTGGGTTAATATATTTAAATGCATCAAATGTTTTACTAAAATATTTTATATCTAATAATTTATATCTATTTACCATTTTAAACTTCTTGTCCTTGTATATCTTTTTTTATTGATGATTCCACAAAATTAGATAATTCTTTATCTGTACATGATTCTATTTTTTTATTACAAAATTCTAATTCTGCATTTAAATATATTGTGACCATTTCATGGGACAAATCTTCTAACATTGTCTCCTTATACATCTTTACAAGAGTATCGTCAATATTTACGTTCCTATTATTTACATGAAAAATCATATTAATTTCTCCTTTATCATTTCGTCTACTTATATATGTTAAAAAAAATATCAAAGATAGTATATTTTACAATACCATTATATGATTATTTTATAAATAAAGAAAGAAAACCATCTGAAGAATATTTCAAATGGTTCTCTCTTTTTATAGTTATTTAGGATTCGTGAGTAACTCTATAGTGAATATCTAATTGGTGTGTACCCCATAAGATATAAGAGTTCTTATCAAATTCAGCCTGCTGTTCTCCAGTTTCTGAATTCGTTTTATGGGCTATCGCCTTATAATAGCGAAGTTCCCATTTTTTAGGATAACTTCCATCTTCATTTGGCTGTTTACTGGTGTCATCTTGCATTTCATAATATGGTGGTATAAGAATGGCGGTTCCATTACTTCCCCATCCATTTGGGATTTCATATTTTACCGCAAAAGGCACACCATTTTTATTATCTGGGATAGGACCCATCTTTGTACCTTTTGTATAATCAATATATCTTACATGACTACCACTAGGGGTTCCCATGTTATATTGAGGACTTAATAATCCAGAGTCTATCTCCCTGCCAGATTCTTCACCCATAGACATAAAATCCAACTGGATTCTCTGGACATATCCAATTGTATAAATTACAACATGTCCTTTTTCTCCTAATTGGAAATACACATTACCAGTATCTCCAGATAAATTGTAATGGGTAGATTCATCATTTACAATATAAGTCATAATGCTGAAATTTTGTGAAGTCTTATTTTCTTCAGGTATTGTTGGTTCGGCTGGCGGATATCCATCTGATGAATCTGGGATTCCATTTCCATCAGGAAGTTTTGTACTATCGCCATTGCCATGATTACCATTCCCATCAGGAGTATAGTCTTTTCCTCCATCGCTGTCATTATCGTATGGATTTTTCTTATCGTCATCCTTGTCTTTTGGGTCATCTGGCAGAGCCGTGTTACCATTGCCGTTTCCACCACCATTATCACCAGTAAATCCTGCATCTGACCCAGGTTTTTCAGGGGTTGATGGAACATGGTTTGGTGCCGTAGGGTCATAGGGGTCATAAGGTCCTTCTTTTTCAAAGCCATACGGGTCTGTATTTTTCTTACTACTGTCGCTTCCTGTATTGCCACCGCTTGGTAAAATATATTTATATAAATTTACCTGTTTTCCATTATTATTTAAATTGCCAGAGATATCAGCAACTAATACGAATCTACCTAAATTAGTGGAATCTGGAAAATCAACATATAAATTATGCGAACCAGTATAAAAGGATTTCACACGGCTATTTTCCCATGAATTATTTGTATATGCTTTTACTGATGCTGGAGCTGTTTCATCTAGTATATAAATTTTATGAATTCTGGAATCTGAGGTATCTATTACATCAATGTAAGAAGTTTCTAATCCAGAAGTATCATTCGTTACCACTGTATTTTTATAGTCTGATGTTACAATCTTATACGTTGTATTAAAATTATCAGCATTATTAAGAAAATCTTCAATTTGGCTTAATTTGATGTCTTCAATCTTAGGCTGATAAATTTCACTGGCATCACTTATGACAGGAGCCGTATAATCGATTCGTGTCGCAACTTTAATATATGATGTGTTTTCATTCCTATCCCAGACCTGAATTGTCCAAAGCTGGGTTCCTTCATTTTCAGTCGCCTTTACGACATAATCAATGTCTCTTGTTTCTTTGTAATCACCAGTTTCCCATTTTACTTCATATACAATAGGGTCATTTACACTGCCACCTTTATGTATTGCCATTTTTTTAATGCCAGTACCCAGATTTTCATCCGTCGCTGTAAAATGGAGTCTAAAATTGCCATTTACCCACGGGTAATAAAATACTTTGTCAGAATTTAACTGTATTCTCTGTACATTATAATCTTTAGAATATCCTTCTGCATATGTAATCCGATATTTATGGGTCTGTGTTGTATAAATATCTTTCATTGTTGGGGCTGTAAAATCGATGTATATTTTATATCCATCACTTATATTTAAGGCTTTGTCCATTATCCAACAATAATAATACCCATTATCTGTGACTTTAAACTGATTACTTTCCTGCCATTTTACATCGGATGTAGAAGGAGTTGAACTTGTTGTTGTTAAAAGATACCTATATACACCAGAATAATCATCTTTTCCTGGCATTGTTATAATACCTTCTGTTTTTCCTTTTACATTTGTATTCAAATTGACATCATGAGGCTTTGTTACTTTATAAGATGGTTTTTCTGTTCCAAAATATGGCTTAATTTTGTCTATTAAAATTTTATTTTCCTTTGAAGCAACGTCAATTGTTGTAACATTGTCATTTTTCCAATACCCAGTTTCATATCCATTATCGGCAACCGATACTGTTCCATATGTTGTTACAGTATCTTTGTTCCATGATTTTGAAGAATTCGTTGTCCATGTTGTATCACTTATCCACTCTTCACTGTCATCTTCTTTTTTTATCCATTTATAACCTTGGATTCCTGTACCATTATCAGTTGCTGTTACCGTAGCTGTCACTGTTTTATTTGTCCAAGTTCCTAATTCATATTCTTTGTTGTTGCTTGTCTTATAAGAAATAGAAACATTAGGAGCTGTTTTATCTCTCATATAAGCATAGACAGTAGAATTTGAAGTCTGTTTAATTGTATTTGTTAAAATATTTCCTGAACTATCAATATATTTTGTCCCTGTTCCTTCATCTTTTTGATTATACAACTTTTGCTGGTCTGTATAATATCCATAAAAATGCCATCCGTCTCTTGAGGGAATTGTGATTTTACTTATTTTATTAGAACAGGCAGCATCACTAAAATATCCCACTGTATATTTTAAATAAATAGCGGAAGTTCCCTGATTGACAGCTTTATCTTTATTCAGTGTAATTTTATATACATTCGTTGTAAAGTTAGGCTGTATGCAAGAACCATCAACTGCAATTGTTCCAGAATATACTTCACTTTTCCCTGAATGAGTGAACCCTGGATTTGCCTTTATTACAATTTTATATGGGACTTCATAATATATTTCCCTATTGCAGTAATCAGATACATCGGAGGCTACTTTTTTCCCATATAGATAAACATCTGCTTTTGATATATTTATTTTCTGTCCATCTGCTGTTTTATAGCCACCACTATACGTTGTACTATCTAAAATTGGATTATAATCTAACGCATATTTATTTCTTGTATAATATATATTTAATGTAATTGTTTTATCTAAATCAGTTTCTGCTATTGTATAAACAGAATCGAAACTACTTGGTTTTATATTTGTAGCTACTGCAAATTTTCCGCCATCAAAAGTGAATCCTGCATAATCTGCTTTATAGATATTACTATAAAATGATTTTCCTGGACTTGCCCAATAATTTTTTGTCTCATATAAGTCATAGCCTGTTCCATAAATATTCATTCTATAATGATTTACAACAACTTTAGCTTGTCTTTTTACCAAAGTCAATTTCATAGTAGCATATCCATTACCACTATGTCCGCCAATGGTTTTATTTCCATTTTGAACATCAGAGGATATATAATTTTCACCGCCTCCAGTAGACGTAAATTGAACGATATTCGCAAAATGGGCTGATGGTCTTCCGCCCCAGTTTTGACATGCCGAACATACTGTATAAACGACTGTACCACAATTTTGGCAACCATAATCATAACCGTACCATCCACCGCAACTTCCATGTACTTGTGAAAAATCATACCAATCTTCACCAACATGTACTACAGGACCACAATATCCATAGACTTCTGAAGTTGTAGCGGCGACACCATCAGATAAGCCTTTTCCACCAGAGCCACAATTTGCGTTAGTTGAAGCACTACCTGGGGTAGATGTTGGATTTGGCGTATAATGCTGATTATGTCCAGATACAATGTCGTGGCACCATGAACAAACTCTTCCAGTCTCAGTACCACAAGTATTACAAATTAATGCACAAGTCCATGCTCCTGGGCATCCATCGTGGTCTGGGTCAGTCCAATTGTTACTCCAATGTGTATCGCCACATAAATATAATGAAGATGTTACGGGATTAATTGTTCCAGAACCACTTGTGTCACCGCCAGCTCCACCATTTGCTCCTTTATTTTTGCTCGCATTCAATGAAGCCCCGCCACCACCAGCAGCTATTGTGATTATATTATTATCTACTTTAATAATGGTTGCAGAACCTCCACCAGCCCCACCACTATTATTATCATATCCTTTGGTTCCAGTTTGAATTGATATGACTTGTCCTTTTTTTAAAAGTATAGTAAAACTGGTCGTTCCACCTTGTCCGCCATAAAACCTGCCTGCATTTCCACCTTGCGCACCATAGACATTGAACTCATAATATCCATCTTGTTGTATTGTATATGTCTGTTCATTAGTAGAATATCCCCAATTCCAATCTTTTTGTCCCGTATATCCAGCTTCTTCTGGTGTCTGGTAAAGTTCATCCGCATTTGATGTAATAGCTGACAGACTACTCATCATTAAAATAGATACAAACAGTATAAATAATTTAGATTTCATACTTAGTCTTTTTATCTTTTGTTCCATACTTCACCTTCTTCTATTCTATCGAGTAATCTGATTTAGAATAAATATGTGTTGTCGTAAACAACATATTGATTGGATAAATCAAATTTGTTTGCTCATTATAATTGATTCGATATAACATATTAATCAGATAAATATTGTTATCATCTTCTGTATAAAATGGAACTGATACTGTATAAGCTGATTGTTCATCTTCTTTGATAAGATAACAATCATATTCAGATATTTTAGATGATTTTATTTCAGGAATATGAAACGATTTCAACTGTTCTATGATTTCATCTTTCGAAATACTATTATTATCACCATAAATAGCCCCTGGATAATAGATGTCTTGATGACTAAATGCAGAATCTGTATAAATTCCAGATAATACAGTATCTTTTAATTGGATATCGTTTTCTTTTGTATTTGTAAATGACAACATAACAATTGGGTTTTCATTCCGATAAATAATAATCTGATATTCATCTCCTTTTGAAATCGTTTTATCCAATTCTGTAATTTCTTCCTGATTTCTTGTTTTTAAATGGAATGTGTCATTATTATAATTATCGAATATATCCTGCATTGTTGTTTCATATAACTGTAAAACGGAATCATTTAGTTGAATAGCAGGACGCATTGTGTTAAGTGTTACTTTTACAGTTTCATCTTTAGATACAATTTTTTTCTGTTCTATATTTATTTTTCCGATTTCTTCTTTGCATTCGTATGCAGGTGTCGTTACATCATATAATGGAACAAATTCAGTGTCATCATCAATTACAGATTCTTCTGTCTTTTCATTATTCTCTGTATTTTGGTCTATCTTTTTACATCCTGTAAAACAAAATGTCACTATTAAAATAAATAATATTGTTTTTCTTTTCATAGTAATTTTCCTTTTATTCTAAATTAAATAATTGGTAAAGTTCCATTGAATCTGTATTTTCTGGTACATTTGATATGTATAATGAAATATAGGTATCAAACCCCATATCTAATAAATATACATAATTTGGTGCTTTTTCTGGTTCCTCTAAAATAATTTGATAAATTCCGTTTTCTTTTATAAAACCATTTTCTTTTACTGTATCAACATCATTTATTTTGATTGCAGATATAGAATATAGACATGTAATATCATTAACTCTATGTTTCGTCTGGATTATTTGTGTACCTTCTTTTGTAATTTCAAGATTTGGATTCTTTTCTATTCTTGTTCTTAAATCTTCTAATGTCATGCTTGTTGCTTTTTTTTGATTATGTCCTTTAATTGATGGAATACTTAAAATTAATATGCATACAAGAGCGATTATAGTAATACAAATATACTTATTCTTTTTCATGTCTTCCCCCTGAATTATTAAATTATGTTTGTTACATCATATATATAAAAAAAAACATATTTTACTGAGATAATTGAATATTTTTCAAAAATTATTTTTATACAAAAAAAATATAGAGGTTTCCCCTAATGTATATCCAACGCCATTAACATTTTGATAATATTTATTTATTTTGACCGTGTAACTTAGTGCTTGACCATTGCTTTTGCCACATCCACTTGCTCTATAACCAATGAACTGTCCTTCTGTATAACCACAACCGTAAGTTACTACGGTACATGGGCTATTATTATTAGATTGCGTACCACACTTATTACAATAATATGTATAACTAGGACCTCTATATTGGCATCCACCACTCATGTCATGTGACCCACAAAGTTGACAATAGATATCACCAAAGTCATCTCCATGCGCTGCTATATGATACCATCCACCAGGGTCTGTCATAACACTTCTTTTGCTTCCGTCACAAACATTAACACAGGATGCTACTGTATTGGTACATGGACCAGTCCAGCTTTGTGGTAAATCATCGTCAATATTAGTTTCTCCATTTTTCCAATACCAATTTTTTGCGCCGCAAACATCACATTTGAATATATTACGCATAACGACATGACTATCACAATCTGCATTGCCATAACAGTAAAATCTAAATGTGCCAGTGCATCTTGTAGTACTGTTATGGTGGTGATAAACCGCCTCAGTGTAGCAACCGCCCATAACATTGGTGTTATCGAACAATTTTAAATTATTTTTTACAAAATTACTTATTTTAACCAGTTTTATTTTTATTTTTATCATATATAAATGATAGTTTTTATTAGGAATTCATATATATAGGAGAAGTGAGTAAATGAAAAAGAACATGTTAATGAAAATGTCATTATTTATTTTAGTAATGGCAATGTGTACGGGCTGTAGCAAAACACAGCAAGAAGAAACAGTGAAAGAAAACATACAAGTAGATACAGATACAATTATCAAAAGTATGAAAGAAATTCCTGATACGTTAGAAGGCAGGGAAAATGTAACAATAACAAATACGACTGAAGATGGGATGATGGTAACTGCTGTTTATCAGAAACCAGTAGAAGAAAACACAGAAGAACCTTTAAGTGCGGACGGGAATGATTCTTTAGTTGCCACTTATACAGGCTCTACCGTACCAGTAGGTTCATTGAAAGACAACGATGAATTTAAACCAATCAAACTTGATTCAAAAGAATGTTATTATAAGACAAATGAAGAAGAAACAACAGTCATGCTGCTTGAAGATACGGGAAATGAAACATATACAGTGATTAATATTACGATAAATAATTCTGATATTTCGGTTGAAGAGGCATGTAAAACGTTTATTTTGTAAAGAAAGGGGGAGTAAAAATGAATTTATTTAAGAAAAAAAATGAATAAAATTACTCTTTTTCTTTTTTCTGTATGTTTTTTATCTCTTTCTTTATATACAAATGTAAATGCAGATTCATCAAGTTATACAACATATCATTTACATAGTACAACCTCAACAACCGCAACAACAACAGATTATAATACATCATTAAATACACCTGATATAAGCAATGTTATGGGCGGTTGCTACACTGAGGCTGTCCAACATTGGCATAGTTCTTCCTGTCCACAGTCCAGATGTAGCGGTTGGGTTGACAGAGACGGTGCTGACCCATATAAGGATGATTATTATTGGGGTTTTTGTACAGTGGGGCAGCTTATGGCGGAAATACCCAAGCAAGTTTTCAATGTAGTAAAGTGTCTTATAATTGCGGATATTCACAGGGTCAATTTTTTGGTTATAGAGCAAGTGGATGTGGCAAAAGCAATGCCTGAAATTGATTTTTTATATAAAATATAATAGTAAAATAATTTAACGGCAGAAACATATTTTTATATGTTTTATTTTTTTTATAAAAAAAATCACTCAGTATAACCCAAGTGATTTTCTTGTTTTTATCTATATGATATCTATATAATTTTAAAAGTTAATTTCAATGTTTTTCACATATACACAAGGACAACTGATAATTTATCCATTTTAGTTATTATATATATCGACTTTGTTTTGCCTTTTTATTCAATATTACATACATTTTTAAAAAATGTGGTAATATATGAATTTATTGGCTTATTTTAAAGAACGAACACAAAAAGATTATTAAATTTTATCCTGCTTTAATATATAAAATAATGAGAAGTCATGATTCATTGTATCTGGACTTCTCTTTTTTATATATCGTCTATATTATTTTCAGTTTCATTTTCTATGCTATCCATATCTTCATAAGCTATAGATTTTTGCTGTTCTTTTAGTAATTCTTGTCTTAACTCAGATAACCTCATTTTACAGTCTAATAATTGATTTATATTATCATTTTCTATTTCATAGTGGAAAATATTTTTATCTTTATCGTTTTTTATATTATAGATACAATATTGACCTTTAAAATTTGTTATTGGCACAAGACCTTGTTCTTTATGTAATAAATTAAATTGATTCTGTATTTCATTCTGTAAAGTATCTATATATTCTTCCACTAATTTATTTAAACTATTTTTTATTTCAGTTTTGTCAAAGTTATTTTGAATCTGCCCTTCTTTAATAGAAATATATGGAATATTGTCTTTAAAAATAGACATTGAGTTGAAATCAATAGAAGTTTTGCTGTCGTTAATCGTTTGATAACATTCAAATAGAAAAACACACTGATTAATGTAATCTTCTTTATCTCCTATAAAACCGTTATTTGGAATGTTTAATTCTTTATATTGATTATATTCTTTTTTATATTTTTCATAATTCTCTTCTATATCTATTACCTTATCTAATAATGGTATTGCTTTTTTCCATGCATTGAGCACTTTTTCATTCATATTTGCATAATTTGAATATACAATTGCATTATTTAATCTGAGTGAAATTTTTTCAATATCTTTTTCTTTTATTTTTTCGATAAATATGTCTATAGAAAAAGAAATTGTATTTTTTGCTTTATTATAAATGCCAATAAAGATTTTATTTTTATGTAAATAAACAGATAAATATAATTGATTAACTAAATCCAAAACAATATTGCATGAAACATCATTTACTATGGCATTTTTATTTATTTTTAAAATTTCTTTTTCAATTAATTCTTTTTTGTCTAAATAATGAATATGATTAATTATATTTGATTTTAATAAATGATATCGTATTTCTTGCATACAAATACCTCTTCTCTTATGTTATTTTATCCATCTCGAAATAGAAGTAAGGTCATAATCCTCTAACATATCCGCATGTAGACCAATTTCTATCATAGATTTTAATTCTTCATTTGTAATTTTATTTAATAACATTGAACTAAAATCTTTTTTTGTACACAATTCAACGTATGAAATCACATGTTCTGTATCAATTCTTTCATGCATTGTTTGTTCAAATCGATTTGCCAATTCATTATTTATTTCAACAGTTCTATTTTCAATTCCAATTTTCATTTTTTGCCTTTCTCCTCTTTTATTTTGAATGTTACACACCTTTTATGTTTCCTAATTTTGTATCTTTTAAATTTCTTGTACCTGTATATCTTTTTTCATAGCAGATTCAATTAATTTCTTTATATCTTTTTTGTTACAAACTTTTTTATTTTTACCCATTGCATATGCTTCTACGCCAAAATAATATTCTATCATTTCTTGCGATAAATTTTCTAACATTGTTTCTTTGTATTTCTTTACAAGGTTGTCATCAATATTTACTTTTTTGTTATTCACATTAAAAATCATATCTGTTTTCCTTTATTATTTCGTCTACTTATATATGTATAAAAAAATATCAAAGATAGTATATTTATAGTATTATTCTACTATTATTTCTTATATAAATAAAGAAAACCAAATGAAATATTTTTCATCTGGCTTTCTTCTTTATAGTTATTTAGGATTCATGAGTAACTCTATAATGAACGTCGGTTTCATGTGTGTCCCAGATAATGTAGGAATTCTTGTCAAATTCCTGTTGTTGTTCTCCAGTCTCCACATTTGTTTTATGACCAATTGCCTTATAGTAATGTAATTCCCACCTCTTAGGGTAAGAACCATCAGCGTTTGGCTGCTTGCTTGTGTCATCCTGCATCTCGTAATATGGGGGGATAAGAATAGCTGTACCATTACTTTCCCATAAATTACCTAAATCATATTTTGTTGCAAAATAAACACCATTTTCATCATCAGGTATAGGTCCTAGTTTTTGCCCTGTTTTATAGTTCAGATATCTCGTATGGATTCCACTTGCTGTACCCATATTGTATTGTGAACTTAAAAGTCCTGCATCTATTTCCCTACCTGACTCTTTTCCCATAGATAGGAAATCTAACTGAATCTTCTGTACGTAACCTATCGTGTAAACTATGACGTGACCTTTTTCCCCTAACTGGAAGTACACATTTCCTGTGTCCCCTGAAACGTTATAATGGGTAGATTCGTCATTCACGATGTAGGTCATGATACTGAAGTTCTGTGATGTGTTGGATTTTTCAGGTATTGTCGGTTCTACAGGTGGGTATCCGTCAATAATATCTGGGAGACCATTACCGTCTGGTAATTTATCACCGTCCCCTTTTCCGTGACCACCATTGCCGTCTTCTGTGTAATCTTTTCCGCCATCACTGTCGTTATCATACGGGTTCTTTTTATCATCATCCCTGTCTTTTGGGTCGTCTGTTGGAAGTGTACTTCCACCATTTCCGCCATTAAAGCCCGCATCAGAACCAGGCTTATCTGGTGTACTAGGTACATGGGTTGGGCTGTTAGGGTCATATGGGTCGTATGGACCTTCCTTTTCGAAACCGTATGGGTCTGTATTCTTTTGGCTTCCATTACTTGGCAAGATGTATTTCCATAAGTTTACTTGTGTCCCGTTGTTATTCAGGTTTCCTGCAATATCTGCGGCTAATACAAACCTGCCTAAATTCGTTGTTGCAGGGAAATCTGTGTATAAGTTGTGTGAGCCTAAGTATGCTGTTTTAATACGGCTACCTTCCCAAGTATTTTTTGTTAATTCTTTTTCATCGGTTACTGATGTCTCGTCTAATACATAAATTTTATGGATTCTTGAATCTGATGTATCTATCACATCAATATAAGAGGTTTCCATGCCCGATGTATCATCTGTATCAGCATCCGCTTTATAATCTAATGTTACAATTTTATAAGTCGTTTTAAAGTTATCTGCATTGTTGATGAAGTTTTCTATCTGGCTCAGTTTAATATCTTCAATCTGAGGATGGTAGATTTCACTGGTATCGCTTATCATTGGTGCAGTATAATCAATTCTTGTTGCGACTGTTATATAAGAGGTGTTTCCGTTTCTGTCCCATACTTGTACTGTCCAGTATTGGGTTCCTTGGTTTTCAGTTGCCTTTACCACATAATCGATTTCCCTCTGGTTTGTATAATCGCCTGTATTCCATTTTATTTCATGCACTACAGGGTCATTTACTGTCTTTCCTTTGTGGACTGCCATCCGATATATACCTATGCCTGGGTTGTTTGTTGCTGTTGTCCCCTTATCATCTACAGCCGTAAAATGAAGCCTGAAGTTACCGTCTACCCAAGGATAGTAATATATTCTATCATTTGACTGCTGTATGCGTTTCACATCATAATCTTTTGAATAGCCTTCGGCATAAGTTAATCTGTATTTATGTGTAGACAATGTATATACATCTGTCATGGTAGGTGCAGTCAGGTCGATGTATTTCTTTTGAACAGAAGATACATTTCCAACTTCATCCATAACCCAGAAATAATACCAGCCAGTTTTTGTTACGTAGAATGTATCACTTGTCTGCCATGAATATCCTGACTGTGTTTTGTTGGTCGGGTTGATTCCTTTTGCAAGTGGGTCAATTAATGTAGAAGGTGCTGCATTTGACCCTGACATATAATACCAATTAACCCCAGAATGCTTATCGCTTGCCGTAACGACTATCTTTGCCTTTGGTGTATTCTTAGTTTTTGTATTCTCATAGACATCATTTGGTGTCAATACGGTATGGTATGCGGTATCTGCTGATGTCCAGTAGTCAATCCTGTCAATCTGTGGGTTCATCTTATCAATTTTTAACTCGCAATAAGAAGCTTGGGCTGCGGGATAAGAGGAAACATGGTTCTTTTCAGGGCTGAACATTGGCTCTTTGTAGAATCCACTGTTGATTGCATCATCCTTTACCCATCCTTTTACAATGTACCATCCTGATTTTTCAGACAGAACCCTATATTTTGCAATGTTATTGTCTAAAAGTGTTTCTGGTGAATCATTGTGCTGTTGCAAAGTTGTATATCCAGAATCACTTGTCCATACATATTTCGCCTTATTCTGAATTTTATCACTATAGGAATAACTGATGTCATCATTGAATGCCAGATATCCATATTCCCATCTGAAGCCAGCTACGTTGCTTGTATATTGGTTTCCACCAGCAGGCATGTCCTGTACCTTATATTTATAGAAAAGACCTGTTCCATAATCCTTTGCGACTATGGTTGAATAAATAGTCTGTTTCGTCCATGTACTTGGTGTATACTCACTTCCATCAGCTTTCTTAAATTTAAGTGTGATTTCTTCTGGGTTCGTTTCGTCTACCCAGAACGCATATAGTGTTATATTGTCTACAGTGGAAGCAGGAAGTATATTACCATCCCTGTCAACGAATTGGTTTCCTTTTCCATTTTCCTTGGTCCAATATCCTTCAAATGTCCATCCTTTTTTAGATGGGATTGTTATTTTTGCAGGGCTTAATGGATGTGTGATTTTTGAATCATCATAGTATTTATTGTCATCAATATAATACCATAATTTATCAGTACCTTTGTTTCCAGTCCATTGTCCAAAGTTTTTATCCAAAGTAATCATAGATACTGGAATTTTCTTCATTGTGATTTTTAAATGACCATCACCTGATTTTTGTCCTGATAATGAACTGATACCTTGCAATTTATTTGTATTAAAGCTATTTGCACCGCCAGTGGATGAAACTCCACTATCCACGGTTACGCCTGGTGTTTTCCCACATACCCAGCCATAGTCAGCAACAGTTTTACTATGGTCTCCACCGCAGTAGCCCATATGACCACCGCATACACTACAAATACCTGGGCAATGATTATTGGGACCACATGTATTTCCTGGTGCTGTATTATGTCCTTGATTTTCTTCACGATGATATCCTACAACGCCCCAACATGAACCTGTATGTTGGTGTAATACTGCATATCCATATGAACCAAGTGATGCACCGCCTCCACCGCCTCCGCCATAGCTTGCTGTTGTAACGGATTGTGTATAAGATGATACTTGACCTGCATTCGTCCCACCTGCTCCACCATTAGAATATGGTACTGCTGCTCCGCCACCACCAGCTATTGAAATAATACTGATTGGCGTAACTGTCTGTGAAGATACTGATACATTTGCTGGGATGAAGTTTGTTGATGTTTGTGATGTCATTACATAGTATGCAACAGCTCTGTTCCCAGTTATATAAAGGTTCATTAATTTAGCTCCAGCAATATCCCAGTTTACATTCGTATTTGTAAATCCAGAACCGCTATAATCAACCCTATATACTTGTCCATTTTGTCTTAATTTTGAAGTAGTACCAGATTCTTTTTTACTTTCGTCATAGGTGTAAATTATGCTTCCCGTACCGCCTTGTGTCCGATATCCTCTTGTTCCAGTCCCCTGCGGATAGACGCCATAATAAATTTTCTCACCTTTTTTTAAGAAGATTTCTCCTCCAACATAGCCACCATAGCCGCCAACATTACTATAACCTGAAACATTTCCGCCTTGCGCACCATATAGGTCTAATTGGTAATATCCCTTTAGTGGTGCTATGAAGAACTGTTCATCAGCAGAGGCATTTACATCCCATATGGTTGTACCGCCATAGTCTACATCAGCAGGTGTCTTATAATGCTCTTCGTAACTAGGGTTTCCTGAATTATAAGTTGCATCTGCATAAAGGATTGTATCTTTTGAAAATGCCAATTTATCCGCCAATATATTTCCATTTTTATCAATAACGGTATTATTCCCATCTAAATAACCTTTAAAGGTATATCCATTTTTACTAGGTATCGTTATTTTTGTTATTTTATTTTTTCCTGCAACGTCACTATAATAGGCATCTCCATATTTCAAATAAATAGAGCCAGTACCTGTATTTCCAAATTGCGACCTGTTCAATGTAATCGCTATCATTTTAGAGGTAAAACTTGGTGCAATATAGATTTTGCCTGTTCCCATTTTTCCAGTTAATGAAGAAACAGGATTTATTAATTGTCCATGTTTATCTGTATCGACACCATTATACGTATATCCTGTTGTTGTTTTTAATTCAACTTCATAGGTACTTTCATAATATATAGATTTACAATAGTCGTTTGTATCTTGTACATCTGTATTGCCATTTATTTTTATATTGGCAGTAACACCATCTGGTAAACCCCAAATATAATCGCCATCCAACACGGCATTTAAGTCAAGTGTATATTTATTACGGCTATAAAAAAGTTTAACAGTCATATTCTTATTAATAGTTACATTCTTAGTCCCTGCCGTAAAATTTTTAGATGAATCAGCTTGTAATGAATCACATGTTGCAACTCCAGCAAAAGTAAAGCCTGTTTTTACTGGATATGTACTATAGTCAATAGTTGTGTTTGGAACAATGTTTTGTGTTGTAACATCGCCTAATTGATATTCTCCTTCTGTGTCCATATAATAAGTTATTGTTTCAACATCATAACTCATTACCTGACCATTGCTTTTGCTGCATCCTGTGGCTTTGTAACCCATGACTTGTCCTTCTGAGTAACCACAGGTATAAATTGTTTGTGAACATTGGTGTCCTGCTGGACATGGATGTAAATAATCATCTGCATCATCACTCCAGCTATCGCCACTTATAAATGTATATCCACATCTATTACATCTATGCGTAAATGTACCACCTCTTATTCCATTACAATCCATGACTCCAGTACATTGAGTCGATGGGCATGAACTACTATGATGATGCACAACAGCCTCCGTGTAGCAACCCCCATAAACATTGGTTTTTTAAAGATTTTTAACATATTTTTTTAAAAAAAATATTTTTTTTTGACATATATAATTGGTATATAAAATTCAAGAATAAAAATGGGAGAATATGTATATGAAAAGCAATAGATTAATGAAAGGAAAAGGAAAAATATATAGAAATAAAATGATATCATTATCCTCTATTATTTTATTTTCATTATGTTTTATTTTTTCTAGCTTTGAATCTGAGGCTAGTGCTGTTTATTACCATAAACATAGCACAACCTCAACAACAGAAACTACTACGGATTATAATGACTCCATAAATACAGCTACAATCAGCAATGTTTATGGGGGTTGCTACATGGAGGCTGTTTATCATTGGCATAGTGGTTCTTGTCCCAAAAGTGAATGTCATGGACATTGGACAATACGTATGCCAATACATATTAATGATGATGGACAAGAATCTGAAAATTATGCATGTGATGGCGGATGTGGTTCTTGGGGCGGTCCAAACGATTATGGTCGTTATTGTGGAAACCTAACATATAGTTGTGGTTATACTAATGGACAGCTTTGTGGTTACAAAGCCACAGGATGCAGCAAAAGCAATGCATAAAATACAATTTAAATAAAATTATTTTGGTAAGACAATAGTATTTATCTATAGTCTTTTTTTTATAATAAAAAAACAGCCCCACTTAATTATGTGAAACTGTCCTTTATCTAATCTATCTATATATTACCTTTTATTCCTGTTCTGGAAGCCTACATTCATCTAAGACTACATCATTATTATCTAAAACATAACATGTTGCATAGATATCCCAATCTGACATGGAAGCAGATAAACATAATTCTCTCTCATCTGCATGGAGGTCTATTCCCAAAAAACAATACAGTCCTTTTCCTAATTCCTGCGCACAGAAACAAGCCGTATCTTTATGTTGCAAGCAATATTCACGTCCTATCGTTTCTACTAATTTTAAATATCCAATTCTTTCTTTTTCTGTCATGATATTTTTTACATTGTACCAATAAAATCAGAATTCATTAACGCCCAATATTGAGCATCATGTATTGTTTTAAACTTAGGGATTTCCCAGGTAATGTTATTATAAACTATTTTATAGAATCCATTTTGTTTTATTGTCAAATAATATTTATCTGTTTTATTTTTACGGTCTGATGGATGTGTATTTTGTACCATAAATGAGAATCCATTTTTTCTAAATTGTCTATGACTTGACTTATTCATATTCTTGTTCCTCTTTTATAATATTTCTAATAATACTATTACATTTTATCATTATTTGGTTCCTATTTATATATGTATAAAAAAATAGTAAAATATGGCATATGATGAAATGTCATTTGTTTTCTTCTTTTCCTAGTTTAGTAAAAGTTGGAACACGGAACAGATGTTCTACGCAATATTTGGCACTTTTCACTCCAATTCAATATTATCTAAATCTGAACTATTTTCCAGATTATCCATATCATTCAATGAATCTTTAAATTCCTTTATATGGTCATATATATTTAATTTAGCATTATTTAAAGTCTCAATCTGGTCATTGATTTTTCCAAGCCTATTTTGGGCTACATTTAAATAAAGATTTTTTAGTTCTTCTTTTGTAAAAGCAATTTCTTCATTTTCTGGATAGTCTTGTCTTTCATTATCATATAGACCAATGTTACTTAATACTAACTTCGTTTTATACATAATGGGTTCAAATTTTTCTAAATTCTTCCATTTTAAAATATATGCGGTTACATACGGATAATAAGAGGAATCATCAATATGGCAAAGCTTATCTGTCAAACTTTCCTCATGCTCTTTTCTATTTATTTCTGTAAAAGATTCATTAAATTCATCCACTTGCCATGTACTTGTTATAACAGGTACATTATTTATCATTTTCAAATTTCTTGGTGTCCTTCTCGCCTTTACACAGTTATCAAATCCTGTAATTTCAATATTAACCAATTTTGGTGTTATATCTTTTATTACGGCTGTATATCCGTAATCATCATTTTCATAATATGAACCTTTTATTAGCATTTTATCTTTTTCTGTCATCCTATTTACACTTCCTTTTTATTATATTTTAGTCTAATTCAATACTATCTAATTCAATTTCTTTATCTGATTCAACAACTTGATTTATGGTTTCGTCTACTTTGTTTAATCTATCTAATATTTTTGTTTGTTTACCCTGTAATAATCTAATTTGTTCTTTTACTTCATTTAATTTTGTTTCTAATTTACTGCGGTACATATTTTTTATTTCTTCTTGGGTAAATGCTATGGATTCACTCTCTGGATAATAATGTCTTTCAATATCATAGATACCTAACTCGCTTAATGCTAATCTTGTTTTATAGATAATAAAGTCCTCTGTTCCAATATTTGCTCCAATATTTCTAAAAATATAAGCTTCTGCATAAGAATATTCTGTATAAGAATAATATTTATCTGTATGACGAAGATTGTCTGTTAAACTAAATTCATATTCTTGTTTACTTATTTCAATAAAAGAAATGTCAAGTATTTGTTTATTATAACTTATTGTTATGATAGGTATATTATTTTTTATTTCTAAATCTTCAGGAGTCTTTCTGGATTTCATACAGTTATCAAATCCACAAATTTTAAGATGAATTATTTCTTTATTAGCATTTGATTCTTCTGCCATTGCTGTATATCCATATTTTTTATTTCGATAATATTTTACACCATTGTTTTGTATCATTCTTTATTCCGCCTTTCATTTTTGTTTACATTGAACTATTTATATATGTATAAAAAGTTTAAAAAAATACTCATAAAAGAATAGAACTAAATTATTGATAAAGTTTTTTGTTCTATACTATTTATTTTTTTTAATCACATTTTTCCTGAAGATGTAGTTCGTTTTAGTACCAGTATTTACAATATTTACATGTATAATATTGCAAATAATGTTATTTTTCGTTTTTAACTTATTATCATAAGAAAAAGTTATTTTAAATACATTTATATAGACTGTAAGCTTTTTTACCCATCACCAAGTTAACAATTTCCTAAGTGAATATAGTTTAATTTATATTATACCCATCACTAAGTTAACAAAAAACAAAATGGCGGGTATCACTTTCATAATGCCCACCACTAAGTTAACATTTGAACTATGAAATCTATAACATAGTTTATTTAAATATATTTATATTTCCTGTTATAACAAAAACATTTCTGAAAAAAGTCTGCTGTTCTTTATTAGGGTATAATCTGAATTTATAACCTTTCATAATCCTATGAACAGTTAAATTATCAATTTCAAAAACATATTCATCATTTACAAGCGATACACCTTGAATATCTATTCCAGATTGAATATAAGAGATAATATCCAAAAATGAGTATGCTTCTATAACACCATCTTCTGTATCTAATACATTATACATATTATTATTTTTAGATATTATCTCAAACATAATGTTACTTCCTTTCTATTTAATCTCTTAAACAATCATCGCTATAAATAGTGTAAAAATCATAATGTTCTTTCTTCCAATATAAATCATCTATAATATTAGACAAATATTGGTTCTGATGTAATGTAAAAAATGATAACTGATGATGCTTATTAATAAAATCAAGACTTGTCCTCTCATCATATATTTCTTTCATATGATTTAACCATTTCGGGAAATCTTTGATATGAGAATTATCTCTAAGAGCAAATCTACCAAACCATTGTTGCTTTATTAACTGCCTTTCTTTTGTTCTTTCAGGAAGTTCAGAATCATTCCAAATAATATTATCAGGCTCAACAATTACATATGGAACACCTCGTCTATCCATTTCATCTATAACGGATTCTGTCTGACAAACAAATACAAAATCATACTGACCAGACTTTGCTTTTTTAAGAATGTCTATGATATAATGAGTTTCCCACCCATTTACTTTTTCATAAGAAGAACTATCACTATCACAAACTGTATATCCATATTGCTCCTGATGCTGTGTGAGCCATGTTTTACCACAGCCTGCAAAAACACTAACTATTAAAGTTTTCTTCATTTTATACCACTCCTTTTAATTCTAGTATTTTCAAAACAAATTTCGCAAAATTTACCCGACTTAGGTCGGGAAACTGGCTGGCATCCCACGAACCTAAAGGTTTGGGGGTTTGCCAGCTAAATTATAAAATCCAAAGCAAATACATCAATAATATCCTTACCTGGATTGATAACATCTGGAAAAACTTGTCTAATATAATAAAAAACAGCTTGTTCTGCAAACGAAGTACTATATTCTTTTGCACAATAGGGGCAACCTGTTTTCCTACTGCATGTTCTGCTATAGATGTATGAGGGATAACTATGTCCATTGGGACAAATAAACCATATTTTCTTATGCATTCCATATGTGACCTGCGTTGGGGCTAACTCATTTTTCTCATAATCCCATTCTGCTGCAATATCAGGATGTGTTATTGTTAGATTATCTTTTGTTCTTGTATTTTATTCCTTCTTTCTTTATTCGTATATTTATATATGAATAAAAAAAAATAGAAAAATACTTATTTTATGTCATAAAAAAATAGACATTACTTTTTTTGAGTAACATCTATTTTAGAGCGTTTTACCTGTCTAATTCATTTTCTTCTTCTTTATAGACTTGTATAAAATTTTTTTCTGCATGTAAATGAGAAATTTTTGATTCTAACACTTTAATTTCTTTATAGATATCAGAAATATATTCATCAAATTGTTCTTCGTAATTCTGTCTTAATTCGTGTTCTGAAAAATAAATATTCCATCTGGAAGGGTAATTATCCCTTTTAGCGTCATATAATCCTTTTTCTGTTAATTGTAATTTAGTTTTGTATATTACGGGGTTCCATGATTCGCTGTCAAGATTTTTAAAAATATAAGCTTCTAAACAATTATTTCCAATACCAATACTAAGATTCCTTGTTAAGTTTGCATTGTATTCGTTTTTGTTTATTTCAAAGAAATGTTTATTAAAATATTCCGTACTATATCTACATATGACCTCTGGCATTTCTTTATTTATTTCATAAAAGTGTCCTGGAAAGCCAAATTTGACACAATTATCAAATCCTTTTATCTTTAATTCTACATAGTCATCATTTTCTTCTATAACTTCTGCCATATACTTTTTAACATTATTATAAACATATTTTGGTTCTTTTGTAATCATGAATTCATACTCCTCTATTTTTCAATTTCTTCTATTTCTATCTCTGTTTTTATATTTTGCGACATATGTAATGTAACCAGTGCTTTATTAAATTCAGCCTCAAATTCTTTCATTTCATCTGTTTTCTCGGATTCAGGGATTGCATCTAATAAATTCTTGGCATGTTCAATTGTCCTGTTAAAAGCATCCAACGTTCTTTCCGCCTCAGATAAGAATTCTGATGTAATATCACTTACCACAATGTATTCAGGTTCCAATACATTATTTTCAACTTCTAAAATATAGTCACATGAAAAAATATCCGCCGCAAATAAAATTGATTTTTCATCAAGACTGAAGAGTACATATGGATAATTTTTATCGTATTCCATAGCTTCAATTGTGTCCTTGAAAGCATCTTTGTCTATCGTGTCTTCATATTCTGTAATATCCATATTTTTTAAAATAGATATTAATGTGTCAAATTCCATCTCATTATTTAAATGGATGACTTTCTCGCCATTCATAAAAGCGTCTAAATTTTTATTCTTCATAGATACCAACATTTTTATCTCCTCCATCTGCCGTCTTTGTTTATATATGTAAAAAAAATTTTCAAAAATAGGACTATATGATGGAAAATATTTAAATATTGTAGAATTATTTGAATTCCTGTATAATGAAATTATCTTACATAGAAAAGGTGTTATATATGAATTGCAATCAACAGTTAAAGAAGTTAAGAAAACAACAGGCTGAAGAAAAGAAAATCAATGGTTTCTTCGAAACTGGATTTACTTTATTTATTTTGTTTCTCTGAAACGTCCTTCACTAACGTTTCGGTTACTGTATATCAGGCATATAATATATTGAGCCTTCTTACTTTATATGATGATTTAGGTTTTCGTGAAAAACGTATGGAACAATATACACAAGGACTATCAAAGCGCATGACTCTTTTCCAAAGTGGTAAGGTAGACTTAAATGTTCTTGTAGACAAATTGACAGAATATGGAATTTATATCCAGGATGTAAACTGAGATGGTTTATAAACGCCTTTGTTTTGCTGTGGTTAATCGAACAAATAAAAGGTAGTCAATCTGAGTCAACTACCTTTTTATTATTTAGCACATACAAATAATGCTACAGAATTAGATAAACAACCATCAGGCTCTTGTGATTGTTCAATATTTTTTATATTTCAACTAATTGCCGTTACAATGTTATTCGCTATTCTTTCAATCACTGATACACAAACAGAATTTCCAGCCTGCTTATACAGTCTTGAATCAGCCATGTTTGTAGGTAACTTAAATGTCGTTGGAAATCCTTGGGTATTAAAACACTCATGTGGTGTCATTTTACGAATTCCATTGTCGGTTTTAATCAAGCAAACGTTATGCCCACCCATTCCCTGATTTGCAGTTAATGTTGGAACTACACCTGATTTGTTTTTACGCACATATTGTCTTCTCCACTGGTAAACAGCCCTATCATCATCCATTGCTTCTACCAATTTATCATAAATTTCACCTTTATATTTTCCGTGCGTATAATAATATTTCTCATCCAATTTTGTATGAAAATCAATAATATCTGACAGATGGGTTGTCAACGGTACAGCATCTGGAAATTCAAATTTATTATATTGTTCTTCTTCCAAAAAACCGACAATATAAATGCGTTCCCTGTTCTGTGGAATATTGCCATATTCCATTGCATTAAGTACTTTATACTTTGTATGATAACCAAGTTGAGCAAGCGTATCTAAAATTATAGCAAATGTATTTCCATCATCATGCGTAACAAGATTCTTTACATTCTCCAAAAAAATAATTTTAGGTTTTTTTGCTTCAATGATTCGTGCGACTTCAAAAAACAATGTTCCTCTGCCTTTTTTATCCTTGAATCCCTGTCTGTAGCCTGCAACGCTAAATGATTGACATGGAAATCCAGCTAGGCAAACATCAAAATCTGGTATTTGCTCTGGCATTACCTCACGAATATCTCTGCAATCTACCTTAATGCTTGAGTTCAATTCGTATGTCTGTACAGGATATGGGTCTAATTCATTTGCATATATTGTTTCAAAAGCCTTTGTTAATTCAAATCCTATATCAATGCCACCGACACCAGCAAAAAACGATGCACATTTCAATTTATTTTTCAAAACAACTAATCCTTTCTATTTTCTAAGTACAAAAATAGATAGGTTTTATCTTTTGTATTTTTTAATCTATCTTTTTTGTCTATTTATATATGTAAAAAAAATATATAAATAAACGTTGTTTCATTGATTTTTACATAAAAAAAAATAAGACTTATGCTTTTTAGCATAGTCCTATTTTCATCACTTATTTCCTTATTTTCTACAACAACAATATTTTATTCCAATTCAAATACATTTTCTATTTGTGTCTCATCACATTCCTCGGCTATAATTATTTTTCCATCGTCATTATCTGCCAGATTTACAATCCAATCTTCTTTATCCTGTCCCGTGTGATAATTCACTAAATCTATTGCATCCTCTCTGGATGTTGCCATTACTACATACACATAATCATTAAAGTCACTAACTACGTATAAAAATTTTTCTTTCATTATATTACCTCTCTTCCTAATAAATCATTTTTTACTTCGACTATCGCATTTAATCTCGGTTCAGTTACAGTAACCTTGCAAGCTTCTACATTATAAGTCATTTGCTTTTCTAGGTCATATTCAAGTCTGTCAATTTCTGTATCAAGCTCATTAATATATTCTCTTATCTTTTCTCTCATATCTGGCTGATTTTCATATTGATACAATTTTTCTAATGGCTCCTGCATTTCCTTGTTTGCTTCAAAGCTTGCCTCGCCGTAACAATACATTGTTTTTGGAAAAACACTTAGATTAAAATTAATATTCTGTACTAATTTACCCATAATTATATCCTCATTCCTATTTATATATGTATAAAAAAAAACAAAAAGCTATATTTTTGCTATTTTTAAAGTATATTTTTAAATTTATTCGTCAAAAAAAAATATTATCTTTTTCACCAATTTCTTTAGTACCATCATAAAAATAAAAATCTTTTGATTTAAATTGGTACGAAGGATATGCTGAAGTTGCACTACAAAGATATCTATCCCCATTGTTTTTGTCTATCTTAAACACGGTTACTTCATTGTCAATTGGACTGATAATCAAATCATCATGTTTTAAGTTATCAAATGATTTAATTGGCTTTCTTTTTGTTTGAATGATATTTTCTTCTTTTAATAAGTCCATTTCATTATTCTCCAATTTCCCAAATTTTAAGAGGAATTCATATTTCTATAATACAATATTTTTATTAAGATTGCAAAATGATTTAATATTATATAATATTATATATATTAGATTATAAGGGGTCTTTTTATGTATAATGATTTTATGAAAGCTGATTTATGTAATGAACTTGTAGAAATTTACAATGTAAAATATACAATCACGAATCAGCCAGTACATGACCCTGAAACAAATACAGTTACTTGTTTGGCGATAAGTAAAAATAACCAAAAAGTAATATTATCTTACAACTTGCTTGACAAGAACGATTTAGAATGCTATGACATTGAAAAACCTTATATGATTATTGACGCAGATACTCATGAACTATTATTTGAAAGAAAATAATTTAATAAGTTAAGCTCTCCATATTTCCATATATGAAGGACTTAATACATCTATATACTTAATAAATTAACTTTATTCCGCACTCTGGGCAATGTTTTGGTCTCATCTCTGGATAATCATCATTTTGTGCAACTTCTTGCTTACATACAGGACATTCTATGAAATCATCAGCATCATCACCATTATAATGAACTTTCATTCCAACTACAAATTTATTTTCTAACATTTGTACAGATTCCATCGCTTCAAGTGCTGTACCCATTGCATCTGCTAAATCATCTGCTTCACATGTACATGCCATATTTGCAGCATCTACATATTCATTGTAAATTTTTCTTACTATTTCAATTTGTCCATTTTTTATCATAAAATTTATTCTCCTATTGTTGAATCTCGTTTTATACCCATTAATCTTTCATAATTTTCTGACTGTTTGGATACTTCTTCTAATTCTAAAAATTCTTTATATGAACATCCCTGTGCCTGTGCGATTTCCCAACGCTCCTGCTTCTTTCGCTCTTCTTCCTGCTGTTTTTTGATATCATGAATCTCCTGACTTAAATTATAAATGGCATTCTCTATAATATTACAAACCATTTCACTTTTGGTCATAGAGTTGCCCTGTTCTCCAGCCGTAGTTTTCTTCTTATTTAGTTTTTCAATAAATTTATCACACTGGGTACAGGTAATATAATCGCTGGCATACCATTCCATTATTTCTGATTCTGTATAACACTTTTCGCCACAAATTACGACATATACATCGTTTACTTTTTCACGTTCTTTTGCAGCCTTCTTTTTATATTTTTCCTTGAGCTTTTCGCATTCATCACGTACTGTTTGTAAAGCGGTCAACTCTGTATTTTCCATTACTTAACCCTGCCTTTTTCCCCATCTTTTCAGATTTACTCCTCATATAACTTAACTGTTCCGTCTGAATTGTAGATTGGTGAGATTCCAAATTGATGTCCAAGCATTTTTATAAGATACATTACTCCTGTATTTCTATCGTAAACCACTGCTGCAAGCCCCAAAACGCTAGTATACCTTTCACAAATGACTACCAAATCAATGTAATTGTTAATATCATTTTCTGACAGTTCAACAGTACTCTGCTAAGAACAACCTGTTACTCCAAAACATAATGCTAAACTTAATGTAATTGCTAAAATTTCCTTTTTCATTAATTTTTTTCCTTTCTATTTTATTAAATTAAGTTGTCTTATATATGATTATTTTATATCCGTTTTCTGTGTCTTCATCAACAAAATATATCGTTCCATCAGAGTATTCCGCATTACCATATTTTTCATTAACACAATCAAATAAAAGTTTTTCTGCTTCACTCATATATATTTATTCTTCTAATCTTTATGATTCTATTTATATATGTATAAAAAAATAGTAAAAGAATTATATTATAGACAAAAAAATAAAAAAAAAATAAGACTAGATTTTATAAATAGTAGTCTTATTATAAAAGTTTATTTTATCTGTTTATTTCATCACATGGTTCATCCATACAAATTGCTGAGAGGCGCTTTATATTGGTAGTCCCCTCTAACATAGATTTTATGGCTCTGTTTGCATTGATTCTACAATCTGAGTCCATGACAAATTCCATTACGATTTCCTTTGTTTCCTGTCCAGTCTTTGTATATCCATTTTTTAATTCGATTATATATTTAAATTTCATTGTATTCACCCTTTTCTATTTGCTTTCGTCTATTCTCTACATTTTCGATTAAGTATCTTATTTCATTCCCCATATTGTAATGATATTCTGATTTTAACACCATAATATTAAAATACCCTTCTGGAAATCCTGCATTTTCCATGCTCCGAATAAAACAAAAGTGTTTTTCTTTATAGTAATTGCAGACTAAGATTGCTCTTTCCAATTGCATTTGGCTATAAGCGCCACATGATACATATTTTGTTGTTCCATCTGGGCTATAGGACAATTCATTTATATATGTATAAAAAAATCACAAGAATGGTTTATTATCACATTTTGTAAAGACATCAACAAAATAAAAAATAGAACCATTTATTACAAATGCGTTCTATTTATGGTCTATATTATACTCTTTCATTCCATGCATTTTCAGCAAGTTTTCTATATTCAATATTGTCATTTATTTTATTTTCTGTCGTAGTAATCAATATACGTTTACCGCTGCAAAAACAATCTTTACAAGTAATAGACAAATGATAATTAGCACTGGTTCTTGTTCGGCTCGCAACACTAACTGAATATCTTAAATTATGACTTCCACAAAATGGACATGGCTTTAATGTTATTTTTTCTTCTTTCATTTGGAGACCTCTTTTCATATATTTTTACTGATATCTATATATGTATAAAAAAAAGGAAAACATTAAGCTTTTTCCCTTTATTAACGGTATAACAAATGGTTATATTTGCGTTTTTTTTATGCATATATAAGTGTAGAAAGAACAATAACAAGAAAGGATGATAGTTGTGAATTTTTTAGTAGAGAATAGCAAAAATGAATTGGATTTAGAAACAAATATTGTTACTGAATTATTAGATAAAAATAAATATTTGCATACATATCAAAAGGTTTCTCTGTCAGATATCAATCATATTTTAAATGATAAACCATATATTCCTATTGGGACAATTCCATTTGTAGAAAATTATTTAAAAAGAATCTATGGAGTTCAAAAAGAGAATCCAATAGAAATACCAGAATATCTTAGGACAGATGAATTTCTTAAAAGAGATTACAAGCTTATGCATTGGCAAGAAGTACCAAGATATGGAGTTTATTTCTTAAAAGACGTTTCTAATCTGAAAAAATTTGGTAAAATTGTAAATGCTACATATGAAGTATTTGATGAATTATGGACTTATGAAAAAAAGAATAAATACGACTCAACATTAGTGCTGGATAAAGATGCATTATATGCTGTGAGCGAAGTATTTCATGTACTTTCAGAATATAGAGTTTATGTGTTTCAAAGAGAAATTGAGCAAATTTCTTATTATAATGGTGATTGCACAGTTTTTCCAGACATTGATTTAATTAAAAAAGCTGTTTCTCTTATCAATTATAATGAGAAATGGTTACAATCTTATACTATTGATGTCATGGTTGGAAAATCGGGAACTGCAATTATAGAAATTCATAATTTTACTTCTTGCGGACTTTACAGTACTTTATGGTCAAATAATTTACTACAAGCATACGAAGATGGTATTGATTATATTATAAACGATAATAAGGAACTAAAATAAATCATATTTTTAAATGTCTGTATTAGCCAAGAATCAAATATCATTTTGTAAAGTTAGTGGTGGGTTTGTAACTCCACCACCACTAAACGAAACACAGCTTATATATTTTTTGAATAGATATCAATTTTTCTCTCATTTATGAAATTAACAACTTCCATCGGACTACATGCCTGTAATCCACAGGAATATGCTTCTTGGACATTAGAAAATATATCATCTATAAATAATGCCTGGCTATATTTAATGTTATGGTTATCACAGTATTCAACCATTTTTGCTACTTTTTCACTATGTTGTAATGTACAACTGTCTATCATGATTACACCATAATTTTTCTCTATCCATTTTAGTTTAACTGGTCTGCATATTTCAGATGTTGCAGATATCATATGCATCTCTATGCCTAATCCTGCCAATAAATCAATAAACTCCTTCATTTGATAATTTTTTTTGCATTCGTGTTTATCATATATCTCTGGAGTTGTATTTTCGGTGAATGTATAATTCCAATCTTTATGATATGTGTGTATGCATAATGTATCGTCAAAATCAAAAAATACTACTTTTAAATCTTTTAAATTTAGCATATTCTCTTATATTATCCTCCTTATCACATGCTTTAAAAATTTTGACCACAGTACAGTTCTGGTCTCATTGCCGTTTATAATTCCAATCTAAAAAACTGCTGATATGATATGATTTAATACCTTTTCGTTCAGCTTTCCTCAAAAATGTAATTACGTCATCTACATATACTATATCTTTCAAATCAATGTTATTGTTTTTACAATATTCCAAAATTGTATCAGCTTTTGACTTGTCTTCATACACAAATAATCTTTCTTTTATCATTGGATAATATTTATCTAACCAAATATGTTTATCATGTATTTCTTTTTTGACTTGGCAATGACCCATCACAATATTTTCTTTCGCATTGCAGGTATTTAATACATTTTGCATATGTTTTGACGGTTCCCTTGTAAGGAAAACACCATTGTCAATTTCTTTTAAACTCATCCCGTTATTTGTGCCGTCTGGGTCTGCAACATGGTCATTGAATCTATAAGGAGCCAATGTCCCATCAATATCCCAAAAAACATATTTATTCTCTAAATCTTCTATCTGTACGCTTCCATTTGTCAGTTCTGGTTTCATATTTTACTTTCCTTTCTGTTCCTGCCTTATATTCTTTTTATTTATATATGATTAAAAATTTTATAAAACAATAATATTTTGCATATATTACATTTTTTTTCATCATATATGAATAGACATTAGTATAAATTTTAGGAGTATATAAAATGGAATCAGAATTTAAATATAGAAAAGGAATAGAACAGTATCATTTTTCAGATGAAATTTTTCTTTGGTATGAATCCTTATTAAAGCGGAACAGCATACTGGTAACATATGATGAAAAGACGAACCTGTTAATTTCTCTTTTAGATACTTATTGTATATCAAATTATACGCAAAAACTTCAAAGGCGCCTCATGCCAATTGGAAAGATTTGTGGCTTTATTTGCCCTCTATATGCCAAGACAGGGAATATACCCAAAATTATACTTCTGGCAGATACTTTATATGAAATAGAAGAAATCAATCGGGATATACTAAGCATTCAAAATGAACTAAAAGATAATGGTATTCCTGTTAATCGTTTTCATATTTTTGAAATAAATACAATTTGGTCTAGTCATTTGTCAAGAACTCTATTATTATCAGGAATAGATAAGTCCCATGTAAAAGATATTGAGCCTGTTATGGAACGGAAAAATAGTGTTAATCTGACAATGAGATTATTGCCAGGATATAGGGATGTAACGGTCCTTTCAGAAAACGATATAAAAATGTACCCATTTTCCGCTGACAGGACATGGGATATATCATTTGAATATAATGGATTCCGTATGTATGACTGGATATATCAATCAGACAAATATATTGTCAGTATGCAATTATTAAAATATTATGATTTATATTTACTGAAGCCTTTTGTTTATCTGCCGAATCTTTTATTAGACGACACAATCTGTCTTCTAAAAAATATAATAGAAAATATGAATTCTATTGGTCCAAGTAATTGCATTAATGTTAATTTAGATGAATATCTTAATAAAATAACTGGAAAAGGTACACCATCACAGATTGTTCTATCGGAAATAAGCCAGTATCTGTACCAATACCTATCAACTGCAATACAAAGGAGTTTTATTAAGAATAATGGCTTTAATAAAAATGACGTGGTTTTTCAATGCCTTGATAAAAGTATTCCTGATAAATCCAGGTTGTCTTTAAAAGAAGATAATATAAATACGTTCCCCGTTTTTGATAAGGCATATCAGGAAGGACTATCTGTTGTTAAAAACCAATCCCAATTATTAGAGTCCCATTGGTTAGAAGACATAGAAAAATGCAGGACAAAATATCAAAATACTTTTGCTTACATAAAGCAGACAATAACAAGCCCATTTGATATTGCATTTATTAATTATCTGATAACATTTGGGTATTTAAGACAGACTTATCACTATGCTGGATTTCATTTGGTTGGATTATCTTCGTTTACGAGGACAAGTAAACAAGCAATTGGACTAGAATTGATTCGGTTAGATTTATATAATCTTTTGTTACAGGAAATAGAAAAAAGAGCAAGTAGAACATATCAGACAACCGAATATCTTTTTCAACAATATATAAAACATCCGAAATGTATTTTATCAGGAGATGAAAAGAATGTACTCCAGAAAATAATACAGGATTTTTCTGAAAACGGTATAAAATTCCAGGATAATGAATGTGTCATAAAAGAGCCAGACTATTATAATATAAAGGATTTTCGGGAAAAAATTGAAAATAAATATAGATATGTCAATAATTTTTTATCCATAAAAAACGAACTAAGATTTTAACAAGAATAATAAGTCCAGATTAATTCATCAATGTTATTAAGTTAAACTCTTGACAGTACGAATTAAAAGACAGTCGCATTCCTATTAGCGGAAAAGTGGCTGTCTTTTTTCTTAAATCTTACCTGTTTTATTGTACTTGTTGATGTATTCTTCTAATGCTTTCTCCACCGTAGCGGTCTTGGAAAGTTTGGTATCAGCAATGAATTTCTCCAACTTGTCTGATACCGACTTATCAATCTTACAGTTCAGGTTCTTGTGTGCTTTATTTGCCATAATCGTCATTCCTACATTCTTTCAAAATTTGAAATATCATACTGAATATAATCGGTTCTTGAAAATCTTGTATCTAAAATTACAAGGTCTGGATAATCATAATGTGTTTGCTGCCATAATGACCCATGTGATTTATACGGACAAAACCAAATGATAAAATCTAAATCTGAATCATAAGCCTTTTTTATAAAAGTTGCATCCATCCAAGGTTTATGTAACACAAGCGGTTTCTTCGCATCCCATGCGAATATATATTGGTCAGCGTATGCATGTTGCACATATCCTTTAAAATAAGATTCAGTCTCATCAAAAATAAGTAGTCCTTTGTGTTTGATATTAGGATGTTCTGATTTCCAAATATCTATTTTCTTGATATGCTCAGACATAACCCTGTTGGAATTTTTGATATAATTTTTCAATGTATGTTCGCTATCACTATCACTCTCAGAGTTGATAAAAATAGTAGGGTTAGAACTCATTGCATTTAATATACCGCTTTCTTTTATATCCTTCTCTGCTTGACGTTCACGAATCTTCACAGGGTTATACGACTTCTTAATTTCAGAATCGTTTACTCGCATCACATCAAACATACAATTAAATTCATCTGAATAAAAATCTGGTGGCAGAGCATCGTGTCCATTGTTTTCTATAAATTTATTGAGATTTTTAACACATCTGAAAATCTTTTTATTAAAAGAGTTGCCATCATATTGCAAAACATTGTAATGGTCAAGACCAAGTATGATATAATTGATAGCATCTATTTCATTATCCAAAAACATAATATTTCTCCTGTAAACAGGACTGAACCATCCATATTCAGAACAGTCCAGTCCGCACTATTTTACTTCAACAACTCATACTGGAACATCTTGTCCGTAATATGACTCTTATAATAAGCCTTCAAATTAGTACGCAATGTTTCCAGATAACCATTTAATGTAGGATAATCGTAAACAGTCTGCTGTGACCTGCCAGTGCAAGTCTTATGTGATGTATTCAGTTCCTTTGTAATCTGATATACACCATATGTAAGTCTGCTATTATAATTAGCAGTTCTCTTTGCTTCGTTTAAAATATCATCCCATAGCTTCATAAGAGCTTTTTCATTTGCATACAAGATATATTGATTTGTACTTTTTCATTATCAATCGTTTGTTCTAAATCTAAAAATTCATCTAACTCAATCTTTTTATAATTTTCATAAAAATCAGATAAGTTCATAATTTACTATTCGCCTCTTTTCATAATTCATGTTCCTCTTCATTATACTCTTCTAGTGATGTCCTGTATACCTGTGGGTCTTTCAAATTAGGAACAGTCTTATTGAATAATGCTTCTGTCATAATAAAATTCGTTGTTGTTAAAAGAAATTCTATTTCATGAAATAATGAATCTAAAATTCTTTGTTTATATTCTTCATCTGGTAAGTGTCGATACAACGGTTCATTTATCATGATTGTCTGTACATCCGCAAAGGTATAGGAATATAAATTTTTATCATATCCTAAAGAACAATACAATCCGTATTCATCCTCATTATTTAAATTAATATCAGCATTTAACAACATAGCGTCTAAATTCTTCTCGGATTCTGGAATACAAATAAACCCAAGTGTCCTGATTGCTTCTTTATAATCCTTGCCATATTTTTCTTTTATGGCATTTAAGATATAACCTTCTGTAATGCCTCTTTTCTTTGCAGCCTGTCCAATTAAAATACAACTTTTTATATAGTTATCTGTTAAGCTATGGTCATATGAAAAATTTATAAAAAGCCCATGTTCATTATTACTAACACAAACTCCCCAGTCATATGCATCAATTGAATCTATCATCACATCATTTTCATTTATTCTGAAAACAGCTTCTTTTATAGACTCTAAGATATCATCCCTGTCACGGTAAATGGGTGTATCATAACAATAGTCTATAATCTTATCCATGTATGGTCTTTGCTTTTCATACTGTGCAGAATATTTTTTGTATAAATATGCATCCAACATTAAATTAGACTCTATTGTATAATGCCTTAATTCATATTTTAAGGCTGTCATGATAGTGTCACGGTATAAATCGTTAAAAGGAATTGAGTTATCTTTTTCATAAATCTGTTTTGTGATATTCTTTACAACTCCTGTATTGACCAATACGGATTGATATTTTTCATCACTTTCTGCCAAACACACATTTGACTTTTCAGTGTCTGGCTCGAACTCTTCATCCATTATCACAATCCTTAACACTGTTCTTAGGATATCCTTATAAAATGGTCCGAACTCCTTTTTTATTCCAGCCAAAACATATTCTTTTGTAACCCCATATTGTTCCATTTCATCACTGATACCATTCAGGCATTCATTTAACAAATAGGAATCTGTCATATATTCGTCTGATATATATAATGTTTCGTTCCCATACATAGAATTTATTGGCGTTACATAAGCAAATCGTCCTTGGTTTTCTATGATATTGACAATTCCTTTTTTATCCTGTTCAATTTTTTTGATGCGTTCTATAAATTCATTTTTATCCATCGGAAAATTCTCCATTATCTTTCGTCATAATATATCGATAAATCATTATCGTTATCTTTATCAATTTCTTTTACGTTATAATCCCTTTTGCATTGTTCATATCCAGCATCAAATGCTTTTTCACATTCTTTATCATATTCTTCTTTTGTCATAATGACTGTATTTTCATCTTTATCTTGATTCCTTTGAACCATTAAATCTGCCAAAGCATTGTCAATATTATATATGTATTCATCATTTATCCCATCTTTATTATTTTTTTCAGCTTCACTTTTGCTGTTGATTAATACAGATACAATCGTTTCATATGTGTTAGTTCTCATTTTTATTCCTCCATAACCCATTTATATTTTTATAAATATATGTTAAAAAAAATCTCAAAAATGGTTTATCTATTTCTTTTCTATAAAAGGTCACTATGTATTCTATTACATAATGGTCCTTTATTTTTACATCTCATTTAAGATATCTTTATCTTCTTCCTTCTCCTGGTCATTAAAAGTTCTATGTTCCCATGTACTCAAATATTCTTTTATTTCACGCATTTTCGTATAGTGTTCATTACCAATCGGTCCACGTTTTAATAAATTAATCTCTTTGCCAAGATATACCATCCTACAATATCCCTGAAAGAATTTCGGTACATGGTTATTGATATAGACCATAAAATCCTTTTTATTGTCCCCTGTTTCCGTGGGTGTTTTCTCTGCTGAAACTGCGGTCAATGCTTCTGTTACATATTGATTGGTCCTGTTCATTATAGAATCCGTATAATCCAATACAAGTTGCCCTTTTTCTTGAATTATATCATGATATGCTTCTGGAATTTTTGCCATCAGGTCGTCCCATTTACCATCGGCAATAACCTGTACAATAGCATTTTCTGAAGTTAATTTTGATAATACTTTATGAACCTGAACATAATCGTTATATTTTAATTTTACACGATAACCATCAATATTAATGACAAAACCTTCTGCTTCTGATGACTTTTTATCATCAAGCTCTGTCATTACTTTTTTTAATGTCTTTTTATAAGTCTGAGTTGTTAAAATATCATATCTTGATGCAAATTTTAAAACAGTTTTATAATCAAGTTCATCTCCTGTATTTACATTACGGATTCCAATCAAATATAAGCCTTCCTGGTCTTTTTTATATTTGACAACATGCGGGTCATCCATTGAAATATATTCAAATATAAATGTATAATCTGGATAGTCTTGCAGCATTTCTGCATATCCGACTTTATTATGAATAAACCTATATCCGTTTTTTAATTGATAAGAACATTCTGGGTCTAAGGCACTGCTTCCTGCCATTACAATCTGTTCATGATACCATCTTGCAGACTGCATGGAGCCATCCAATTTATTAGAAAATTCAATTACTTTAGCGTGGTTCATTTTTTCTTCAATTTCTGCCATGCTTGTTTCATTCAGTTCATCAATATTGAAGAATTTTTTAAATGGCGTCAATACAAGCCCATTGTCTCTCATATCCACGACAACACCCCTGCATTCACGGAATAATCCATCATATAAATTCCAGACATCATTCACATTGCCTATGCTGCATACATTAATGAGATTATATTTTAACGATAATAAGCCACCATACTGAGTACATTTTAAATTAGCTATGATATTTATATAGTCCTTATATTTTTCTGGATTCTTATCATATAGTTCAATAATCCAACGTTCGAAACATGTACTACAGTTTTTTACAGCACTAATATAATTTCTTTCCATATCTGTAGGAATATTATTCATATCACTATATTTTAATGTGTATTCATCAATTTTATCTCGATGTAATTCTTTTACTTTTAAAGAATTACTTTTATACAAGTCATCAAAAGCAACGTTAGGAAAATTCTTAATATATTCATCTTTTACAGTTTCAAATAAATCTAATGCTTTATTCCAGCTCATTGTTATGCCTCCTTTTGTTTGAATAAACTATCATTTATTCATATATGTATAAAAAAAATGTAAAAATCTTTTGTTTTTGGAGTTATTTCCTATTTTTTTTGACATATATAACCAGAATGGTTTAATAGGTATTCCCCTTAAATATAAAGGAGTGATAATTTTATGACAAAGTATTTTTTAATTATGTTTTTCCTATTTTTGTTTATTGTTTTCGTATCAGCATTATGTGTTGTATTTGTTGATAATAACAATGTTAATGAAAAAATTACTGTTATCGGAATGGGCGGAGCATTATTTAGTGTTGTCATATATATCTCTTACCTAATATTTATATAAGAAAAATAGAGGTATTTAAATAAACATATGAGAAAAGGACAGGAAAAACTCATTCAAAGTGCAATAAAAGCAAATTATAGAGATAAATATATTGAAATGTTATCTGATGAAACATTATCGATTCAGACATTAAAATTTATATTTGATTTATTAACAACATATCAGGATGAAGATATATCCTTAGATACATTTCTTTTAATAGAAAATTACTTTGTTGATAAATCATATTTAGCAACTGCTAGTCGATTAATTAAGAGAATTGGCAGACCATTATCTGAAATTATAAATATTATAAAAAATGAAGATGAACTTACTTCAATACAAGTATTAACTATCTTTCAAGATTGGTGTTATTTATCAAAATTGACATATAAAGAGATAAAAACACTTTATCTTCAAAATGCGGACGTTTGTTGGAAAATAGGTTGTAATTTTTATGATTGTAATTTCGATTATAATTTTGAAATCTGTCAAAAGGTAATGAATTTATATATCAAGACAAAAGAAGATAATAGAGATATCCCTATAAAAGATATTTATTGTTTTGTTAAAGCAGATATATCTGAAGAGGTTTTAATTCAAAATGATTTTGATTATAAGAAAATTTGTTTGATAAAAGCGAAAAATTTCATGCCAAAAACAATTGAGAAAATATTGTCTATATTAGATAATCAATCATATGCATTAGTACATGAACCTGAAGTATTAGAACAGTTTCAAAATATAAAACAATATATAAAATATCCAATGTCTTTTACGATTCATGAGCAGATATATAAATTATCGTATTCGGCATCTTTTAATGGGTTCTCTATAAAAATAAGATATGGTACATCCAGCACCTTTATGGTTCATCAAATTTCTGATACGGAATGTGATTATTCAATAACTCCAAACCTTTGTAAAAATGCAATAGAATATTTCTTTACTTATGATGGTATGGTATATGCAAAAACAAAAATAAAAGGAACTGAGAAATGGTATCCCTTGAATTTTAAAGGTTTTGCATGTGCAACTAATAATGAAATTTTGCAAATAGCAATAGAAGAATATATCGAAACGCAAATTCAAGCTGGACATTATATTTGGAAAGATTTGGAAAAATATTTATATGTACAAAATCCTACTTGTTTGCCGCCGATTCCAATCAATGAAATTTTATCATATCATACAATAGATGAAATGATGAAGACTCATTATAAGAATGCTAATTTTGTGAATTGTAATAAAGCCAACTTAATCTGGTGTTTTTCTTTAATGAAAAATATAAATAAATATGATGAAAAGACAAAAAATCTTCTTCTATCTATGAAATACGAACAAAAAGATGCCGTTTTTATTCCATCTGAGTTTTTATATAACAGGCTACCAGTATCAACATACTGGACTGATTATGGGACAAAAGAAAAATGTTATTCTTACCAGGTAAATGATATTATATTGGATTATTTTGATATAACCAGAGCTTTGCATATAAAACCCAGTTTATGTTTTAAATCAGCAAAGAAATTAAAAGAAACTCATGATAGATTATCTGAATTATATATAACAAAAAATGCAAAAACAATTAAAATACCTAAAAATTCAAAGTTTAATCCTTTAAGAGAAAAACTTCCAGAACAGTTTGAATGGATAAAAACAAAATCCCGTTTAGTTCATGAAGGATGTTCTATGCATCATTGCGTTGTAACCTACGATAAAAAAATTAATGCTGATAAATGTGCAATTTATTCTGTAATAAATCCTGCTAATGGAAAACGTTATACAATAGAATTCTGTAAATCAAATAAGAAATATTATATCCGCCAAATCTATGGAATGTGGAATTCTATGTGTCCAGAAGAATTTACAGAATATGTTGAGTCTTTATTATAAGGGACATTATAGAAAGTTAAATAGGAGAAGTTTTCGTAACTATGAAGGTGGATGTGTTAATTGTACTGGTATAGGTTGTGAATGTTATGAGGATTTGTTTTTATGTAAATTATCTTATCAAGAATATATATAATAAAAAAGACAGCTACTTTTCTTATTAAGTAACTGTCTTTCGTTTTTTATTGTTCTACTTCATATTCTATTGTTCGCTGTTCCTTTATCCATTCCTCTAAATTCCACCAAAAATCTACCAACTGTTCATAAAGACTGATATTTTTATCTGAAACCCTTCTTAATTCATATTTATCCATCACCTTTATTTACAGCAAGTTCAGGTTATGTTCAAAACTTTTAACTAATTCCTTATCTCCTATTTGTTCAAGAATATGGCTGATATTTTTTACGAGTGTATCTATGTTTAGAATCTTTTTTAGTTTTTCGTATGTATCTATATTAGACACAGTAAAATTTTTATTTGATATGTATGTATCCTTATTAACTGTCTTCCATATATCCAATGCAAAAAAATACTTTGACAGAGCTTTGGATTTATAATGGGACTAACCAACTGAGAACAAAATTAAAATAGACAATATAAAAAGAACCTGCAATTGAGTTAATTAACTGTTTTGTAAGTTCTGCTCATTATCAGGTTCCTATTATAATATACTATAATTCTGGCATCTCTATGTCAGTTTCAGTTTCTTTCATCTGTTCTTTTATTTTTTCTCTTTCCGCCATAAGTATCTGTCCTAAAAGATTTTGCCCATTTCCATTTACAGTTCCCCATATCCTATCGCCCCAGTTATTCCCTTCTTCTAAATAGGCAGAATCTGTATCAAGTAACTTTTGTCCTAAATCTTTATTCTGGTCAAATTTTTCATGGACAATATTGGTCATTTCCTGGACCTTAATTCTTTCCCAATCTGGTCTAAGTGACACTCTTCTTCCAAGATGCTTTGCTTCACTTGGATTTAAATGACTGAATTGTTTTCTGTCTTCATAATTCAAACATTTTTGTGCCTGGAATGCAGCTTCATTATTTTGGTATGTAATTCCATCATAGGTTACTGGTATTTCAAAAAAATTACTGAGAAAATAATATTTTCCTCTAAAACTATCTATTTTATTCATCTTTGTTTTCCATCTCCTTTATTAATTCTTCTGCATAATCCCTTAAATCATTCTTATATGCTTCTATTGTATCTTCTTTTGTCCGATGCAGCCACTTCTTTTTAAAATAATCTAAATCATGTTTATATTGAGCTTCTGATATATCACTAGATTCATAATAATCTTTACTGTATATCAGACACATCATATCCCATAACATTTCTGATACTTCTTTGTTGTCCATTGGATTCATTTTTCTTGCCATTTTTGCCTGGTTAAACCCATCAGGTCCGTAGTTTACTGACATATTCCAACCAAACAGTTCATTTGCAAGGCTCTGGTTCTTATAATCATAATATCCGCCACTCATATTTTTCTCTCCCTATAATTCAGGCTCCTCTTTTTCAGGTTCCTGTGCTGATTCCTTATTATTTGAATACTGTAATAAGTTGGTATCAATCACAACTATTTTATCAAATTCTTCGTCATATGTAGGCATACTAAATCTTTTATTCTGCTTTTCCAATACATATTCTGGAACAGGATGTTCCCTATTAACATTGTCAATAAGACACTGTTCATATGGTTTATTCACTACATAACAAATAAGTGTCTTTTCACAATTTGATGCATAATGAATGATAGAACGTCTATTTCTTACTGTTAAATTCGTTGCATCGACAATAATATTTCTATCATTTTTTAAGTTTTTTCTAATGCGATGTCCTAATATACCAAATACTTTTTCAGGATTGTCCTGACATTCTGGATTGCCATGAATTTCTTCCCTAATTGCATCTGTCGATAAAATGACTGCATTATATTTTAAAGCTAATTCCTTTGAAATTGTGGATTTCCCGCTTCCACTTAATCCACACATTAATATCATCTTTGGTTTATCCATAATTTTCTCCATTCTGTTTTGTTTTTCATTTATATATGTCAAAATAAATTGCAAAAATATATAAAAAGAGGACAAACTTTCAAAATTTGTCTTCTTTTTCTTATTCATTATCTTCGCACTCTACGACGCCAAAATGAAATCCACACTTTTGACATCGAGCCGTTCCATCTGTGTAAAATGTTTTTATTTCTTCTCCACATTTTGGACAATAAAAAATATCATCAGTATCAGTGTAACCCATTATTTTCCCAATCATATGTTCATTCCTCCCTACTAAGCTCATAAGAATTTACAATATCAACAGCGTCATAACGTAATTTCGATTGTATAGAAAATAAAGTATTATCCAGTTCATCTTTATCTTCTGAATCCATATTAAAATTTTGATAGATTTCAAGTCTTAATTGTTCTATTTCATCTGAAATTGATTTTAATTTTTCTATATACATTCGTTTTCCCTTTTATTTGTTAGTAGAATAAGAATGGTACAATATCTGTAGTTGTTGTATCGTTTCTTCTAGTGTTTGATGTCAAAATAATTTTCTTTTCAATATCATCTATTTTTATTGAATACTTGGATGGGTCTATATTAGAAAATTCAACTTTTACTCCGTCTAAATATACCAAATAATTTTCATTTTGAATTAATTGCTCCGCTGTGGTTATCGTTTCTTGTTTTTCTGTCCAAGCATCATCAATATTTTTTTTAATATTTGATACAAACGACAAGTAAAATATTAGACTGACGCTCATAAATAAAATAAAAAATGTCAAATGAAAAGTATTAATTTCAAAAAAACCATATTCTTTATTTTTCATAGCCTAACTATCCTTTCTATTTTATAAATTAAGACATTATAACTGGTGGTGTATATCTTACTGAATTTTTCTGAATCGGTGTTGTAAGAATTATCTTTTTATTTTTATTATCCACATTTAATACATAATTCTTTATAGCATATTCAATATTGATGTTCGATAATTCAACTTCTTTTCCATCTAAATACGTTGTATACTCTTCGTTTTGAACTAAATATTTTACATTATCTATAGTTCTCTGTTCTTTTTCTGCATAAGCATCTTGAGCACGAAAAATAATTGTTGTAATTACTGCTACGCATGTAAATATTAAAACTAAAAGATTTCTGGTTTCTGAGTCAAGATTTCCATTTTCTTTTTTATGCAAGTTCATCCTTTAACCTCCATTCTTTCCGATATTTTTCTTTTACTGATATCTATATATGTATAAAAAAATGGCGAATATACACATTTTTATAATAAAAAATCATCCGATATAGATACCGAATGATTTCATAGTACTATTTTTTTATTTAAATTATATATTAGTCAGTGTTTATATCAAAGTATTTTCTCATTTTTATCTTTTATTTCAATTAAATCCTTTAAATCATTAATTACAAGTTCATCATCAATAGTGTGTCCACCTATCCATAAATCTTTCATTTTTGAATATGGCAGGCAATCATATATTTCTTTACTAGATACATGTGTTCTGATTTGCAGTAACCGATAGATATATCCAATCCAGCCAGCTCTATCTATATCATTATCATTTTTTTCATAATCAAACTTGATATCTTTAGAGCTTGGTAATTCTTTGCCTTGCTTATATAATTCTTCTTTAAAGTATTGTGCTGTTAATTTTCCATTTGGGTCTGCCATAGCATCCAATACTTCTTCTGCCATAGAACAACACAAAGGGGAATATTCACCATCCATATCTTTATTTGTTACATCAGAGTACATAAAGGCTTTTGTAAAGTCTTCCATATTGAAATTATGTTTTGCCGCATATTTGAATGTTCTTTCCTGGGTTCTACAGATATCCCTAATATATTCTTTTGTTTGATTTAGTTGAACATTAGTCTGGTTATCGTTTATGAACATAGCATAAAGTCCTTTCTTATTGGAAATCTAAACAAGGATTAATCAATTATTAACACCAAACAGATACTGTTGTCTGTGGAATAGTTCCTGTGTTTTTGTATTCATTAAATATTTTCCATGCCGCATGAGAAACATAAGAATTATATTGTGTATCAATAGAGCAATCAATTATTCTCTTGTCTATGACATTGACCGTTAATATAAATACCCTTGCTTTGTCTCCATTAGGATAACATTCCAATTTCGCAATATCGTTTAAAAAGGATATTAATTTAATTTCGACCATAAAAATACCTACCTTTCAAAATCGTCAATATCGTTTCTATCTTTACTATATTTTAACATATTGACCTGCTTATTTTTATTTTCTTTTTTCTTTTTTAACATTGTGTAATATTCTTTACACATTGTTGGATAATCATATCCATCTTTACAAGATTTTATATGGGCTTCTCTATATGGTATACCTTGAGCAATAAATATCATTTCATATAATTCATGTTTTATCAGCATAATATCATGAGGTAATATATTTTCTGGTTCAAATGCCAGCCGCCTCCATGACTGTGCCATACAAAAATCAGGTTCAAACCTTTCATATCCAATATCTAAATTATGTTTATCATAAAAAATATAATTTTTTACCATGTTTATCTGTTCAATGGAAAAACCTGTATTTATAGAAATTCTTTCTACATCATAATCTATACTTCGTATAAATCCATAATATTTTTCTGCGTGTGTAATTGCTTCATTTGAATTAATATCAAATATAGCGCCACTGATTCCTCCAGATATACCGCCACTATTAACATTAAAATTTACATACATTGATTTTTGTATTCCTTTATTTTTTTTATTTTCACTTATATATGTATAAAATAATCGCAAAAATATCTATTCTAACAAAAAAAAGACTACCTATCAAAATTAGGTAATCCTTTTAAAATGAATATATAATCTATTCTTATTTCTCAGCCGTAGCTGTCTCTGTTTCAGCCTCTGTTGTCTCTACAGAATCTGTTGTCTCTTCTTCAGATGTAGCTTCTTCTGTGGTTGTTTCCTCTGTAGTGCTTTCTGTAACTGCTTCTGTAGACTCTTCAGTGTCCATTACAATAACATCTTCTGTCTCAAACACTGATGATGTTTCTTCTACAGTGGAAGTTTCTTCGGCTACAACCGTAGATTCCGTAACAACTGGCTCTGTTGGAACGGCTGGCTGTGTCTCAGCCTTGGAACCACATCCCATTAAAGAACTAACTGTCATTGCTGCCATTAATAATACTAAACTTTTCTTTTTCATAATATTTTTTCTCCTCATTCTTATAAAGTCTGACTTTTTATGTCTTATATATATGTCTAAAAAAAACATATTTTTTATTGAATTGGAAATTTATTTGTAAATTTTAGTCTCTGTCATAATCAGAATCCTGTTTTTCAACGCATTCTTCAATTTCTTTGCACTTTGTCCATTCTATGTCAGCATCCTCAATATTATAATCAGGACAGCATCCTTCTAGCCCATAACCGCCAGGACATTTTGAATTTTCAATAACTTTTCGGATTAAACCATTACAGGCTTCTTGCACTGTATCACCCACATAGATTGGACAATGATTCGAATCATAATATCCTGTAAATTTTTTTTTCTGTGAAATATCATGATTTATAGTCATATTGTTTTCCATTGATGTATATCCTGATAATTTGTAATTAATATATTTGGCTTGTAAAAGTAACTCATATGTATTGTCTAATATACTGGTTAAATCTTCAACATGAACTGATTTTTCATCAGTAAATTGACCAGCATATTCTTTATGAACTAATTTAAGAACCTCCATAATGGATTTTTGTATGTCATTTATCTGTATATCAATATTCGAATAATTCATATTTTATTTCCTCTTTCTATTTTTCATATTATATAAATTTTCGTATAACTCTTGTCATGAATATTTTATCTTTAAAATATTTATATCTTTCTTCGATTGCACATAATTTATCTGATAAAGTCAAAATCCAGCTTTCTTTGCATGTCGGCATATGGAATAGTGTTAATGGAAACATGTGGCTGCGTATCATATTTTGTTCTTTATGATTTAACTCAAAATCCTTTAATGCATTTTCCAGGGCAATTTTAGGATGTGAAAAACCGTGTTTCATTCCTTTACCAGAAATATGATATAAAAAATAATCATGTAAAAAAACACCCCTGATTAATGTCAATTCATCAATTTTGAAATGTTTTGCTATTTTACCAGACATTTCTGCAACATGAACTACATGGTCATATGTTGTTCCACTGCCATGTTGTTTATATTGCTTCATCTGGAGGATTCTTTTATCATTTTTGAATTTATCTAATAAAAATTGATATGTTTCTATGCTCATTTTATTTTACCTCATGATTCATATTACATTTATATATGTATAAAATAAACGTAAAAATAGGTGTTTTCTTATAAAATTAACATTCTAAATTAAAAACACTTGGTATAGATTTAGTTTCTAAAGTACCAAGTGTCTTTTTATTTTATTTATTTAATATTTTATTTTCTAATTCTTTTGGAATTTGAAGATTATATTTTTGAACATAATATCCTAAAGAATTAGACCAAGAATATTCTCCGTCTGTTAATATACAATTAGTCTGATTTATTCTTTCTCCCGAAAAAATATCTATTGAACTCGAAGGCGAAGCAAGTACAATGTCGCCATTATTTAAATAATCAAGTATTTTATCACGAAATGGAGACGGGATAGTATCAAAATCATCTTTCATGGATTTATCTGCCAATGGATTAAATTCTTTCCATACAGCCATAACATTGATTCGTTTTGTCATATTAATTACCTTCTTTCTGTGGAGCAAAAACTTTCCAAGCACCAGTTGGTCTAACGTTTTCTCCATTACCCCATAAATCTGCCAAAACTTCGCTATCCGCAATAAACATGTCACCGTCTTTATTAACCCACAAAGTTTGCGTTGGAGCCATTACTTTTACTCTCATTATATTTGCTAATTGTTGTGCAAATCCATCATCTAGCATTCCACTTTTACAAGACAATAATCGTATATTTCCACCATGATATTCATTTTTATCTTCTCTCAAAAAATCTGCAAAATCTTGTGGCGAATATTGTTGCCATTGTCCATTAGTTGTTTCGTGTTCAACTAAATTAGGTTGACCATGTATCATAAAGTCTTCAAATCCTTCAATTGGTTTTATAGATTTAGCTAATTCATATAATGGGTCATCTTTATTAACATATATTCGTGCAAATGCCGAAAGGTCTTCTCTGCCTAGAGAAATCTACATTATGAACATCTTCACAGACTACATTCCAATTAGGACGATTCGTTTTTAATGTTTCACAACAAGCTTTATCAAATTCTACATGTTCTACCGTTTTTATTCCTGCTTGTTCTAATCCAAGAGCCAGACCGCCAGCTCCAGCAAAAAGTTCAATTGCCGTTATACAATTATCATCTGCATCTATTGGTTTGACTGTAGAATCTGGTGTTTCTGTAATAGATGCAATATTTGTATCAAGAACCTTGCACAAATCAGATACTCTACTTTTTAATGGGTCATAATTTGATGAGAGCATAACTGAAAACTGATTTGGAGTAATTCCGATTTTTTCAGCTAAATCTTTAAATGTTAAAATATTTTTTTGTTCCATGATTTCTTGTATTTTAATTTTAGATAAATGCATAACATTTGGTTCCTTTCTTATTACGATTATATATTAACATGAGATATCCCACTTCACAATGAATTTCTTTATTTATGTCCAAATTACTCCAATTCTAAAGTGTCATTTTCTAAATTCTGATTCGATAATGGTTCCCCATTATATGTTACTCCATCGATATCTTTTAATGTCCCACAGTCTTCAACTTTCTCTGTCTTAGTATCAGGATTGCCAAAGGCTCCCTGAATATTGATTTCTCTTTTTTCTTTTCCTGGTCTGTTGATTTTATGTATCTGCATTCCCTTTTCCGATTTCTTTGGTTCAAATACATAAGCACTCTTTTCTTTTGACTGTTTTAATAAATCAAAATAATCTGTTTCCTTTATAACAGTTTTTTTATTTAAATTCATTATTTTATTTTCATCTGTAATTTGGTATATATAATTAATATCACCAGTTAAATTGTTCTCTTTAAAATAATTCCGTAAACATTTAATTGCCATTTCTTCTGATTTTTCACAAACTACATATCGTCCACGTCCTGTTTTTCTTTTACTTTCAGTTGGTCCGTATACATCTACGGCAATTGTATATAATTTAGCGTTTATCATAATCATATTCCTCCGATTTTCTATTATAGTTTATATTGTGATAACTGTTTTTTATAAACTAATATTTTCAATTTTTTTCATTCAATGTATCTTCCCATATTTTTATCTAGTAATGGTTGTATTAAAACTGTGTTCACCTTCTTTATTCATGTTATAATGTAGCATAAGTGAATATCGGGAAAACAAATAAAGCAAAACCAATGCCTAAGATTTCAAATACATAAAATATTATTGCAATAATACTAAAAATAGACTTTGAAAGTATCTTTTGATTTTTATAGTCCATATTATTTTTAGTACCAACTATTTCTTCTATTAAAGTTCCAATAAAATTTTCACCATCAAGATTACTTTTATAAAAAAACAATCTTAGAAAATAAGTATTTACCATCATAGATATCCACCAAATCATTGAAATTAGCAATAATGATTTCATTTCTATTGTTTCCTCCTTTATCTATATATGTATAAAATAAATGCAAAAATAGTCTATTATAATAAAAAACAGAATTAATAAAAATTCTGCTTTTTAAAAGAATATTTAATTTTCAAACTTATCTCTCTCGCATCTTTTAATTTGTTTATCTATTGCAATCCTGTGAATTGTTGGTATATCTGCAATACTACCACTTTTGATAATATCATTTAATTCAAGTATTTTAAAATTAACGACATCAGCAGCTATATTTAAATGTTTTCCACCTGTTTCATCAATGTATTCATGATAATAATTATGACAATGACCATGAATATTTAAACAGAATGGTAATCCATTGACAGGTTCATGTGATAATAATATTTTCTCCCCAATAAATAATGGTCCACTATAGACTTCATCATTATTACCAATCATTACCGACTAAAATATCGACACCTATCTTAATTCCTTCTTCTTCGTTTTCAAACCATTGATATCCAAATACAGTCATATGAGGTGAATAATTATCTCCATCTAATGATTTTATTTCATTATCTTTCCATGAAAATTGTCCACAAAATCCGACAATATCTTTTCCACCTGAATATGAGATAATCTGCGTTGAATGTACCTGTACACAGTCAATATCTTTATCTTTAAATAATTCATTAAACTTTACAGGCTTATCTAATAAAATGTAATACCGATATATGTCTGAATTAACGAATATCTCTTTTAATTCTTCTTTCATAAACCATGAATTCCTTTCTTTTCATAAACTGGTTCGTTATACTTTCTATAAAAAAATACCCATTATTCATAGGTTTTACTTACAAACAATAGGTATCTTAATATAATAGCCATCGTAGCTAAAGAAATCGAACCTTTATAAATTTATATTATTGAATATAAATAGTATAAATTTAAACAGTAGTGTTAGTATTTTATTTATACTCTCTTGCTGAAAAATATATGCTACGAATTTCCTAAAATGAGAATCGAACTCATATACACTCTACAGAGTTAAGCTCTATCCATTGAGCTATTTAGGACAAGTTATGAAGAAAATACATTATGGAGAACACGATACTGAAACTCCGACAACTACTTTCGGTTCAGGCTTTGTGGATTGCCTTATGACCTATCCTCGTTGATTTTTCCACAAATTAATATTCATTTAAAATTAACACCATTTATCTGCTTTTGTTTCAATGTATTTTTTTCTTTTGTCTGAGGGTAACTTACACTCCTCGCTTTGACTTAACAGGACTCGAACCTGTATAGGTTAGTTTCGTAAATAGGGAATACATGCTAACCAACACTTTATTCACAAGTGTAGCCTTACCATTCAGCCACCATAAGCCAAACATTATTTATAGAGATATGAAATACAAAGATAAGAGATTTTATCTTACAATTATATATGTAGAAAAAAAACACGAACCTTGTTATTTTAAGGAACAAATTTAAAAATATTTTTATTCAGTTCAAAACATATATCTTTTGGGTTGATGACATATACTTTATTTTTGTCTAATGTATCATATGTAACAAATGATATCTCAGCATGGTCAAATGTCATATTCTTTTCCAATTCATCTGTAAAAAGAGGTATTGCCGTTTTATTATTTTTCTTCGATTTCCCACGTTGTAATAAGGGGGCATTTTCGCCAGTACAAATAACAAATCTTGCCTGTTTTAATTCTTTTAACATTTTATTTTCTAATTCTTTACAATAAGCTTCTTTTCCATCATAATCCATTTTCCAACTGGCTTCTTGCAATAATTTGTAAAGACTCAATACAAGGTCAGGATTTTTGGTAAAACTAAGCATCGTGTCTTCTTTATACAACATTTTTGATTCGATTGTATGTACACATGTTCCTTCATTTAAACGGAATCCTTTGATATTGCTCAATGAAAACATATGATAAAAAAATTGGTTGAATTCCTCATTTATAATAGTACGGATTAATACATTTCTATTGTATTTTTTATACGTATTGGCTGCATTATTCGCATATGCTTTTTCTGTAAAAACTAAGATGGTATCTTCTTTTGTAATTAGTGGGAAAGATGTCGCTGTGTCCATTAAAAAATAAAATTCTGGTAATTCTTTTATCTTGTCGCATATTATATTATTGATTACTTTTGTATATACAATTACATCATTATTGTGTTCGCCTTCTCTTTCATTACATTGCTCTTTGATGCGATATAATATCATTGATAAATCAACAATGCTTTCCTCTTTCAACTCTGACATATTGATTGATGATTCTGCAACTTTTGTATTGAGCTTATTTTTAACGTTACTTATTAACTTATTGATTGTTTCTAACATAATATATTCTTCTTCTCCTTATGTATTTAAAATATTTTGATATATAAATGTGTAAAAATAAAAATGAAAATTACATTATTATATGGTAAAAATATTGGGATATAATATGTAATTATACTATTTTTATTATATTTATGTAAAAAGGGCTAGTGTATATAAACTTATTACACTTTGGGGCAAAAACGCCTTATCTTTAACATATATATGTACGATTAAATGCTGCACTGAAAAGAGCTTTTTTATTTTCATAATGTCCAGTATTATATTCGCCAATGAGTTCTAATAATCTATAAAAATAATAGTGATATATTTTTTTGTCTGGGTAATCGATTAAATCTGTATATTCTAATAATTCTTTCATAGATGTATCTTTTACTTTAATTTCAGAAATTTCGTCATCATTTATCCATTCAACAACATTTGAATACACCTGTTCTGGTAATATATCCATTAATGCATCCATTCATCTTTCATCAGCTCCAGAGTCTAGTCCAAATCCAATTTTTGCTCTTTTTAACTTTTGTAATATATTTGTGCCCATTACATTTTTTTTCTTTCCTTGAAATTTTGTTCATCTTTGCTTTTATTGTATATAATATTTTCATCATACCAATAACTATCATCTTTAAAATCATATTTTAACATAATTATTTATAACTCCTTTTCTTCTATTTTATCTTTTTCTAATAAATATTCATTTAAAGAATACTTATCATTTTTTTTCTGTATTAAGTCTATTTTATATTCTTGCAAAGCTTTTTCTTTCACTGAATCCATTAAATAATTTATTATTTCTACATCTTTTGTTTCTAAGAAAATTGCTATTACACATAAGTCATGCATTACGGATAACTCTATATTTTTATCAACAATGTAATATGTTGTTTGTTTATAAATATTTAAAAAAACATTGTCTATGATTTTATTTATTTCATCATTTTTTTAATCGCATTTATATATTTTTTTAAATTCAGAATAATACTTGTCCAATTTATCCTGTTTGTTTTTATCTTTTCTTTTATTGAATTCGGCACAGTATGCTTCTCGTTCTGGTTTGGTCAAATGATAAAATATATCTGATTTATCTAAGATTTCCTGTATAGCATCTATATGAAAATTTCCTTGCATATTGTTAAAAATAGAAAATTTTATTGTAAGAATCGGATTTCTGAGATATATGTCATATAAAATATCACTTGTGTCTTCATGTTGATTTACATGAGTCAATTCATGAATCAATACACCATATTCTTCATATCCATTCTCGTCTAATAACATTTTCTCATTTAAATAGATAGTCTTTTCTATATTACGATAAAATCCGCCTATTCTATATTGAGTTGAAAAAAATTTTATTTGAGGCATTTCTTTTATATCTAATTCTTTACTTTCTAAAATACATATTTTCTCTATTAGGTATTTCTTTGTATCTATTGTTAAATTGTGCCACTTTTCCTCATCTAAATAATCATATATATTTGTACTATCTTCGATTTCTTTTATTTCTTTATTTGACTTTTGCTTTTCTAGTATTTTATCGATTATCATGTAAAGTCCTTCTTTTCTCTTATATTTATATATGTCTAAAAAAAAATAAAAAAGAGAAACGAATGATATCATTCCTCTTCTTTTTCTTTAATTATTCACGTTCCATATCATCAGTTTCTTTATTCAAACTGTTATCATAATCTTCTGCAATCTGTTTTGCACATTCTTTTAAGATACAAACTAATTCAGATGGACTAAAAGATGTAATTCCATTTTTACAAAGCAAACTGGGCAAAGTTCCTGCTACTGAATAATGTATACCATGCTCATAAATTCCTGCGGCTTTGTCCCACTGCTTCAATGGAATATTGTTCAGATTCTTATCCTTCTTTATGGCTTCAGATAATTCTTGCGGTGACCAGGGAATTATATTTGCAATATTCTCTTTTCCAAGTAAATTTATAACAGCATCATATTTTTCATTAAATGGCGCAGAAGAATTAAATCCAAATTTTTCATTAATATTCATTGTTATCATCCTTTCTGTTGAATACTAAAACACGAAAAATCTTATGTTCTATTTATATATGAATAAAAAATTTGAAAAAATGGGTCTTTTTAAAACGTTTATTCGTTTTTATTAATAATAAGAAGAATAGTAAGTCCCATAAACAATAGTATAACAATAGCAGATAGAAATGATAAAATAGATTTTATTTCATCACTTGTCATTCCATGTGCTGTAGCAATACTTACAAAAAGAGATAAAGCGATAAATGATATAAAGCCAACTTTAATACAGTCCCGTAATAAATCTTTCATGGTTTGCTCCTTATCAACTTAACAACTGAGTTGCTCTTGCATATCTACCTTTCACTTTCTTAACCGCATATCCAGAGCCATGTTCGGATACTTCCACCTTTGGGTCTTCCCATAATACAAATACGTAACAGGAATTCAAGGTATCTTTTCTGAACTCTCCAAATACACTAATATGGAAATAATCATTCTTTGCAAACTGTGCATGGATTAACTTATAAGGCTTCCCATTTTCACTTACCTTATCCTCAATCCTATCCACCTGCGCTTCGGGGATTGCCAAGACATACATATTCCCTGCTTCTCCAGCTCCAACAAGTCCAAATAACTTTTCATCAAAATCTGGAATGCTTTCCATTTTCTGGACTTCAAATGTGTTCTCATCAACCTGTTTTCCGACCATAAATACATCATTATATTCTGTATCTACAACATTTCCAATTAAATCAAATTCCTTAATGTTTCCTTCGTTTTCATATCTGACACGGTTAGGCGCTGATAAACGTCCTACAATTACCCCAAGTCCGTCCTTTGTTCTTGATAAAAATGCTTTCATCCTTTTTATTCCTTTCTTTTTTTTATTATTTGTCTATCTATATATGTTTAAAAAAAAGGAAAACATATCACATTTTTAATAGCAAATTACATTTTTTTCGACTTCTTTTATAACGGATATCGAGATATCATTTATTGCAATTCTTGATACTTCATTTCGTTTTGGATTGTAGATTCCAAGATATTTTATATCTAAAAATTTTGGATATATGGAACGAATTCCCATTAATCAATATATCAAAATCTGTAATGTATGGGTTTTTGTCGCAGGATATTTCGATACATACATAAAAAAAAGACTTTGCATGATATATACAAAATCTTTTTTCTTATAAAACATCAAAATATTATAATATTTTACCAATTTTCATTTTCTACATCGTCTTGTTCGTAATCGTCCTCTTCATTATCTTCGTCATACTCGTCTTCTTCATCTCTAAATTCATCATATAAATCCCAATCATCATCATAATCATTGTCTTCGTCATAATTCTCATCATTTTCATAGTGCTGCTTTTCAGCTTCTGTAATGGAATTCAAAATTTCATTATATGTAAAATCATCGTTGCCATCCGTATAATATGTTTCCTCTAATGCATCTTCATAATCAGAATCCGAATCATAATCTTCTCTGTCAGGAATTTCTACACATTCTGTGTAAGCATAGCCATCCGCACCTGCCATAACCCTTATTTCATTAAGTTCGTATTCTGTTAAATCATCAATATCCCGTCCACATTCTTCTGCTGCATCAAGAAGATTCGCATGGTTCTTTTCTTCCGCTATTCTGTTAGCTTTTCCCCCATAATAGCCAGCATATACAATCTCAGCATCCATTACCGTAATAAAAATATTCATATAAAATTCTCCTTTTATCATTTATATTATTCTTACTTATAGATGTCAAAAAAAATATCAAAAATGATTGTTATTATCATATTTCACGAAAAAATTTTTCTATATTTTCCTGTTCATCCATATACACCTGTTCATTAACATTTGTTACTGCTTTTTGTTTTTCTTGCTCTATATATAAAGATAGGTCTTCTATTACTTTGTTTAGCCCATCTTTTGTATCGGAGTAATAAAAATAAGTTGTTTTGTTAATTTCAACAGACCATTTTCCGTTTACAAAATTTTGTTTAATGGTAAAGCCTAACGATTCTATCTCATTCAACTGGTCATAAAGTTGATTCTTTAGTTTATCATAATCATAAAATAAATAGGTATATTTCCTTTCTGCGTCCCGAATTAAATCCAGACAAGCTTCTACTTCTTCATTCCCATATAGGCTTGTTAAAATTTCTTTGGGATAAAGACTGATTTCTTTTATTTGTTTCAGGTTAATATTGGCTGGGTATAAAGATTCACATGCATCTAGTTGTTCATCAAAATCAATGGAAAATGGTTTTGCCTCAACACTTTTTAATTTATCTTCTGTTACCTTGGACAAGGAGCCATATGTATATTTATCAGAAAGAAACGCAGCACCATTATCAAATACTGGACAAACTCGGAACTGATTATTTTCATCTACAATAAAACATATATTTTTAAAATGCCTGTCTTCATTTTTTGTTACTGCATCAAGCTGCAACATCTTTGTTAAATACTGCCCAAAATCATGGATGCCTGTAATTTCAATAACATTCTCTACAAAATATTTTATTTTATCTATTACAGATTGTCCAGCTATTTTTTTTGCTATATCAATATTTTTATATTTTTCAAAAAGCTCATAAGCGGAAACAAGTCTTTCATTTTCTTTTAAGAAATTTTTTGATTTACAACCAATTACTTCTTTTTGTCCCATTTCAAACTGGCAGGCTTTATATTCAACATGTGGTAAATCTGAGTTTTCAAGTAAAATAGATGTTATATGCTCGGAAAGACCTTCTGTTCCAAGATAATCTTCTTTATACCAGTAGTTTGATTTTTCATCATAAAATTTCTGTTGCATTCCATCATTAGAACAAATCATGCTCATAATTCCACCTCACTGTTTTCAATATCAAGTTCATTCTCTTCATTTGTATTGAATTCCATCCATTGATTGTCTTTTGCATTACGTCCTTCTGTTTTTAAACATATCTGTAATGGGTCATATTCCCTTAACCCTAACTCTTTTAAATTATAGACCAGATGTTGCCTGTTTCTTGGAAAACATCTTGATTCAAGGAAAAATTCATAATCATGCCATGTCGGGGTTTCATTGACTCCAAATGCCCTGTCCAATAGATTATCTGTGAAATTTTTAATTTGAACCGTTTTTTCGTTTTCATTTACTTGAATTTCTGTACATAATTTTGATTTATTATAATAATTGATAATCATACTAACTCCTTTATATTTTAATAATATCTGTTATTTTATATTATTCCACGTTCTATATTTAAAAATGTAATTCATCGGGAATATTACTTATCTGGCTAATATAAGCACTGATTAATTTAATATAATCATAAGATGGATAGCCATAGCAGCCTAATGCATATGGTAGATTTCCTTCTATAAGAATCGTTTTATAGGAAATATTACCATTGATATCACTCTTTCGAATAACACTCCAGTCTAAAGAGCAGGAATTTGGTCTATTTTCCCATTTTGTCCAATCGTTCATTGCCTGTTTGATTAAATCTGTGTCCATACACTTCATATATCTGTAATCTCCTTTGTATGGACGCAAATCTTTTAGTTCATCATAATATACAAAGCCACGGCATTCATATACAATATCTACTGGTTCTGATACAAACACTTCATAGTCTTCATAACAGGAACCACATCCAATTAAGTCTTTTATCGATGAAATCACTTTACCAGTAAATGCTTTTTCTTTTATTGGTTTTACGAAATATCCTTTTGACCATAGACTTTCATCGGATGAAATATGGTTTATCGTATCTTTCCATATTTTACGTCCCAGATATGGCTTTAATACTTCTGGATAATTAAATTCCTGTGGCTTTATATTAAATTTACTAAGACAATATTGAACCTGGTCTATTCCATCTAATACAATATCTCCACGCTCATAACTATCTATAATCTCATTAACAGAAGAATATGCAATACATTCTAGTCCCAATTCTAAAGCACCTGATAATGCATTTGATATATTATAATTGTATGGAATTCTTATAGGTTCTGTTGTTTTCTTTGTCCTATAATATACTTTCATTTTCAATTAGCCCCATTCTATTTGTTTTTCGAAAATACTATAATCATATATATTTCTTTCATGAAATTTTTCCTGTATATCACATACTGTACTGCATATCGGTAAATTTTTAGTATATTCACTAGATATGAACAACCCATAAGCATCTGGTATTTCATTTCCAAAAATATCATAAGCACGACCAATACATACATCTGATAAATCAAATACCTTTGTTGCGATATAAATTAAAACAAGGTCTTTTTTAGAGAAATTTTCACACCAAATATACTCTTTATTATTTTCAATAATATATAATTCGTCTTTATCACACTGTATTTCTAATGTTTTATTTCTAATATCTTTTATTATAATCCTCATTTATTATATCTGTTAAAATAATTCTTTATCAATTCCCTCAAAGTCTAAATATCTTTCTAAGTTGGTGAACTACCCATCACCTAAATAAAGGTAATAAGCTTCTAAGGAACTAACGCTCCTATTTAAGAAGTTTGATATTTAAGTTTCCACCTGACCAATCAGGCAATCCTTATTCTTACAGGCGTGTCCACTTCGCCTCTACCGTATAGGATAGTCATATCCACAACGCTACTTTTACGCATGATATTCAATGCTCCGTTTATGTCAGCATTAAAACACATACCATTCGCCGCCTTATACAAACCACGATGAACTCTGCTCCCACTAAACCGATATTCTTTCGGATTGTCGTCATTATAGACAGGAATATTATCTCTATCCCAAAAACTTGCTTTTGAAGTATATGATTCCTCCTGTTCCACATAAGCAATGCCATTCAGCTCGCACAAATAAGACAGTTTTTCACGCAAACGACCATATGGAATATTAACAAAGTTTTGATTATTCCGTTTGCCTATATGACTGCTTCTCTGAAAAGTGACATTATAGCCAACAACAAGAACGCCTATATCATTTGCTATACAGTAATCAATTACTTTACGGGCGGCTTTGTTCATATAATCATTGACTTTGTTATTACGGTTACGGGCAATCGTTTTCTGCTTATTAGTAGTCCTTTTGCCAAAATGTTGTTTATCTTTAATGGATTGCAGACGGGCATTTTCTTTATTAAACCATTGATTGATAGATTTAAGCTTTCTTCCATCAATAATGAAGGTCTTACCTGTATTTGATACTGCTGTTACAAGATTGTTGATACCAATATCTAGTGCAAGTACGTTTCGTGTGTTTAGATTTCTTTGAACACATTCAGCTTCATAGATATACTGAATTTCAAAGAACCTTGCATCTGCCTTTGGTATAATGCGAATTTCTTTTACTTTCTTATCTAACAATACAGGTGGGATGGTTATCTCTACAGCTTTATGTGTTTTCTTAAAGCTGTTAGAAAATGGAAGTATCAACTTATTGCCGTTAAGTCTCACAAAACCTATGACAAGTGTGGTATATCCGTCTTTTGGAAGATAATGTGGCAATTTGCAATCTTTGAAGGAATATTTTCCCTGTTTAGCCAGTTTCAGTAAGCCGAAAAATGACTTAAAGCTGCCATCCACTTCTTTGAGTATCTGTTGTGCCATATTTGAGTTTAATGCCTTGTAATTGGAACTATTTTTAAGAAGAGTATAGTTTTTCTCGTATTTCAAGAATTTACCCTCAGTAAAGTAATACTGCCGAACATTATATATAGCTTCATTAGTGAGATTTTTAGCTATATGGCAAAGTTCCTTAATTGATTGATAATCTTCCTTAGACAGATGTTTAACCTGTTGCTTTACAGTAAGATACATGTGTTTTCTCCTTTCGTTAGATTTAGAGAATTTCCCTATGTATATTTCATCAAATAATTTTCTATTTGTTCTATTCGTTTCAATGTATATTGCATTTTGTTCTTCTTTCTCTCTCATATATTATAAATTATGAATTCTTATTTATATATGTATAAAAAAATATCAAAGATAGTTCGTTTTATAACAAAAAATCACCCTAAAAGAGTGATTCTGTATATTTATTCATTTTACATATTGTAATCTATTTCTGCTTCTTCTTCTGGGTTCATTTCAAAGGCTTTGATAGCCCTTGTTAATCGAATCATACAATTTTCATCATCTGCCATTTTAGCACCACAATAAGAGGTTTCCAAATAATCTAAAATTTCCTTTTCTTGTCTGCTCATATTATTGTCCATAAATATCATTGCTCCTTTGCAATATATTTTTGTGTCAATGATTCAATGTTTGAATTAATCATTTTATTTTATCATATTTTTCTCTATATATGTATAAGAAAATCACAAAGTATTATGATTTCTTAGTTTTTGCTTTAGATGATGTCTTTTTATTAGTCGTTTTCGTTTTTGTTGAAGTACTTTTTGTTTTTCGTTTTACTGCTGTAGATGTTTTTTTAGAAACAGCTTTCGTCCCAGTTTTCTTCGAAACAGCCCTACGCTTCGCTTCGGTTGAATTACTTCGTAATTGCCCTTGCTTCGCTGCGGTTGGTTCCTTTGGAACGCCTTCCGCTGACGCTACATTTGGATTACTTCGTAATCGCTTTCGCTTCGCTACGGTTGGTTTCCTCTTGGAAACGGCATTCCGCTTCGCTTCGGTTGCCTTTTTTTCGACTGCTGTTCTTTTATCAAGGATTGTCTTAGGGATTTCATAAGTAAAGGTTTCATAGAACTTATTGACTAATTTATTGACTTTTACATATTCAGGATAAATCGGTGCAAGTAAATACATATGTTCTGGGTTTTTTAATCGGCTCAAAGCAACATATAATTGCCCATCTGCAAAGGATTGTGGATAAATAGCACCTTTTTCATATGTTTGTCCTTGTGTCTTATGCATTGTAATAGCATACGCTAATTTTAAAGGTAATTGTTTATATGAACCTATCTGTTGTTTTTCTAGGATTCCATTTGTAACTTTTGTTTTGTAAGATTTCCATTCATATTGTCCTACTGAAATAATATCTCCAGAAGGTAATTGAACCGTTACAAAGTCATCAAAGCACTCTTTTACTGTTCCCATTTCACCATTATGATATTTACCATATATAACATCATTTGCCATGAACATGACCTTACATCCAGGCTTCAGAATAAGTAAATCATCTACCGTATATTCTTTTGCACAAATTTTCTCTCTTTCACAAGGGTAAACAAATTTTGCCCCCTCTAATTTAGCCAATTCATTCATATTAATTTCCGATGCCTGTGTATTTGTGGAACAAATATAAATAGTATCATCTGGAACATCCTCTTCTTTTGTGAGGTGGTTATTAAAATATTCAAGACATTTTAAATCACCATTTCGTAATAAGTTTAAATTATGAATAAATTCGCTATCTGACTGACGGACTGGCTGTGTTAATTGGACAACCTTGAATTTAAAATTCTTCCATGCCTGTGTAGTAAAACAATATCCAGATTCATGTAATCCAAATTTCTTAAACATAGGAAGTTCGTCCTTTTTTACAATCGGAGGTAATTGATAAAAATCTCCTGAAACAATAATCTGTGGTTTTCTTTTTAATACCTTTTGTATTTTTTTGATAATCAATCCAAAATATTCAAAAACATCATTTCGGCACATACTGATTTCTTCAATGATAATAATGTCTGCAACTGTAGCCGCCTTTATTTTTGACAATGTTATATCAAAATCATAATGTCCATAGGCAGGAATTGGAATTGCAAATGTTGTGTGCATAGTCTGCCCATTTAATTTTAGTGCAGCAATCCCTGTTGGGGCTACTACTAATACATTTTTACCTCCTGATTCACTATCTGCTATATATTTTTCTAATAAATATGTTTTTCCTGTTCCACCATCTCCAGTTAAAAATACATTTTTACCAGATGATAATGTACGATACGCTTTTTTTTGGTCTTTATTTAATGTTTCCATTTTACTCTCTTTCAACTTCAGTTATAGATTTTTCATCTATTTTTAAATTTTCATTTTTAAGCTTTTTGTAGTGTTTGACGGCTAATATATTGGAAATAAGAATAATAAAGTCTAGTCCAGTTGCAATATATGCTTTATATATTTTTCATCTCTTTTTATATATTTACATTTATATACAATTCAATATTATTTACTGGTTCCTTTAAATATTTAAAAATATACTTATATATGTCTAAAAAAAATAAAATATAAACGATTTGAAGAATATTAAATAAAATATTTATACATATATATTGTATCTTTACCATCTTTTTAGACATATATAAATAAAGCACAAAACTTAAAAAGTATATGATATATTTGATTATAGAAACGAGTTACATGATAGCGAAAAGGAGATATAATGGTAAAAATAGAACTTATTTCATTCGAAAACAATATTGCAAATATAAAATGCTATCCAGAAGGACATAATGAAAATATGTTTACAATGATATTAGATATCGAAAATAAAAAAGTTATCAATAAGTCAGAAAATGCAGAGGCACCTTATACTGCACATGCAACCTGGAAAATATTTGATACTTATGAAAGAACTGGACAAATTCCAGAAAAAACAATGGATATTTGGTATTAATAAAAATTACAAATAATACGATATAAAAAATATAGAGAACAATAAAAACTCCGTACAGAGAAATACGGAGTTTCTTATTATTCTAATTTTTATGTTTCCATTTATACAATATTGTGATACATATAAATCCGTATATAGCTATGAAGAAAACTGCTATACTTAATCTATATTTACTTGTAAGAACCATTGACAATATTATTCTTATAACATAGCCTATTACAGTGGTTATTACCATCCATATTCCTGCATATTCTATTTGTAACCATGAAGTCTCGACATATTTGATTGCAAATATTGTAAATGTAGAACATTCTATAAATATTATAGTTAATGAATCTATTAAACTAAACTCAAATAATGTTCTGCCTATCAAAACCATTAATAAACTGCTTAACAATAATAGATTTGCATATATTATCGATGCAATGTAAATCGATTTCTTGTTCTTTTCATAACTTTTATTACAAACTTCTTTGGTTGTATTAGTATCTATTGCAGATGATAAAATATCCCATTGGGAGTCCGTACACATAGCAGCCATGTTATATGCAGCTAAAAATACTGCTGAACCTGAAACTGATTTTTGAAGTCCAAAGAAATATATAATAAACATGCAAATTTCACCTACTAATCCAGGGGCTTCAATTTTCCAGCCTTGCAGACAATTTATATAAATATGGGTAATTTTAAAATATTTCTTTGTCTGGGCTGTCACGTATATTGTCAACAGCACTATTGTCAATGTTACTGTAACATTTACATTAAATATATCTTTATCTATGAAATAAAATAGTCTTGCCATTATTATACTTATACATTTTACTAATTGATATTTTATTGTAAGCTTAAATGCCCCAGTATCATTATTTTGATATTGCATTACCTTTGCTGTGCCACAACTTATCATATCAAGTGTAAGGAAGACTAAACTCATGACGTAAAATGGTTTGTATTTTATTCCAACTGAAAAATAATTTAGCAATTTTTCTACATTAAATGAGGCAATCACTACAGTTACGAACATTACTGCCGTCCCTTCAATGATTGCGCAATAGCCTAAATCCATTCCTTTATGATTATTTTTTACTGCATACTTTATACTACCTTTTATAAATATATTGTAGATTGACATATATACAAATTGAAAGTAATAAGTTAATGTAAAAATATTGAAATAATCTGAATCATGATATATGATTCCAACAAGATACCATGCTAATATTGGTATTAAAGACTGTAGGCAATCTGTCACAGCTATTTTAAATAAATTTCTTAATTGGTCTTTTATTGATTTTACTATCATTTCTACTATCCATTTTTCATAATCATTTTTTTATATATATGAGTAAAAAAAATGTAAAATGGGAATTTTTATGATATTTCTAAATATATTTTTATAAAACAAAAACATCTATATTATGCATAAAGTCATATTTTGTTTAAAACAAACATCATTGACTAACATTAAAAAAAAAGAACACCCCATATTTAATAATACGGAGTGTTTAAACATCAATTTTTATGTAATTTATTATAAATATTATCAATCAAGTACATTAATTCGTTATTTAATTCATCTGTATATTCAGAAGATAAAACAAACAAATAAAAATCGTTTTCTGTTAAACCATTTATTTCCAAGGTTTTTGTAATACAAAAATGATTTTCTTTAAAATATGAACAAGCAAGTAATACGCTTTCAATATCAGAATAATATTTTATTAATGTATATTCTTGTTCAAGTTTATATGTTATTTTCTCGCCAATAGATATTTTTGAAACATCCAATTCTTCATTATAATAATTCTTTATCATCGTTTATTTCATCCTGTTCTATATTTTCAGATAACAAATCCTTTATCGAAAGATTTTGTGTACCAACATTAGATAAATAATTTTGTATTAATTTTTCTGTAACAACATCCAAATGATTTATTTTATCCATTGATAAGTTATATACATTCTTCGTTAGTTCTATTTTTCTTGCCGTAATATGAGCTATAAGCTCCTGTGCTTCTTCTTTTGTAAAGTTTGGATGACTTTTTACGAAATCATCATATTCTTGTTTACACTCAAGATTCACTTCTTTTATTATATTGTCCCTTTTCTGTTTCATAAATGAAACAAATTCTTCTTCTTTTATTTCTACAAAGGCTTTTATATCATTATTACTGAATGACCCGTAAAAATAATCTATCTTAATAATTTTTCCTTGTGTAAACACAAACGTACAACTATCAAAATTATGGGAATCATCTTCTCTCAATCCAGAGATACTGATTGACGTATATTTTAATAAACGATTTAATTCAAAAGACATTGATATAATTTTAGAAATATCATTTGTATTCTGTTTTATCATTTGAAGATAAGATAAGTTTACTTGATTCTGAACTTCTGTCGATATATTTTGAATGCCATTTTCAAGATTAACTACATTATAATCTACATCTATATTTTTAACCCAGCTAAATACAGTTGCTAAATCATCTTTACAGATGCGTTCATTATTTGTATCATACCAGACACATTCATCATTTGATTTTATTATTTTTAATTGAATGGGACCTATGTTTTTATAAAAGACATCATTATTCTTCATTTTAGACTCAATATCATGGATGATGTTGTACCCATCTTTAGATTGCAATCTCCTTCGTATATTACAAGTATTACTTCTGTAATCATATGCATATCCAAATAATATTTGATAATCATCGGCATTGTTCTTGTCTAATACGAAAGTTTCACTATTTTGAAAATCTTTCACAGATATAGAATCCATTTTGCCTTCAAACTGTTTTTTTAGAATCAATTTGTTTGTTGAATTTTCTAAGCAAACAACGGAGAGTCTTGTATTAAAATCTACAATTTCATTCTCATGAATCTGGTTCAATTCGGCAATGAATTCTTTAGTAACTTTGGGGGAATATAACAATTTGTTCTTTAACATAATTGTTTTTATTAATTCACCAGCATCGTATAATTGTTTCGCATTCCGTTCTTTTCCCATTACATATTGTTTATTGTCGCAATTTAGTGTAATTTCAATACCAGCCTCTGATGCATAAATTGACAATTTGCTTTTATTCTTATCTGGAAAATTATATTCATAGATAAGACCATTCAATCCATTTTTAATACAATATAATTCAACCTGCTGAAATTTTTCAAAAAATAATTTATCTGTGATAAAATCATTCCATAATATATTATTTATATTTCGAAATATAAGCTCTTTATTCATACTTCTTATATATTCCTTTTCTGACATGGTTATTTTAATACTAAAGAATATTTGTTTATCGATATATATATATATTCTTCTTTATTATTATTTGTCTATTATAATACTTTTCTAATTATATATGCATAAAAAAATCACAATAATGGCTAAAAATGATTTATAATATATCTATCATATAACCTCTTTCTATCCAATAAAATATGAAAATAAAACAGATGAGCAATTAATTGCAATATGAATGATGTAAAAAATATCAGATATAGACTCTCTGCCCTATCCTGTTTCATCATTATATCATAATCTGATGTAATATTTGGTGGTAATAAATTTATAGTAAAAGATATTACAATATTAAGGACAACCCACCAACATTGTATATCCAAGGAATTCTTTCATGCTGATTGATTTATACAGTTTTTCTTCTATTACAAGTGCTTTTATTACAAATATCAATATTATTGAAAGGTCAATTTTTAGGACTGATTCCATAAATATTCTCCTCTGTGATATAAAATTCTTCGCAGTCGTCTATTCTCAAACAACCTAATGCAGTTTTTACACGCTCTGGATTATCTTCCTCCTGCATAGATAATGCACAACCACAATCAATATCAACGATATTTCTGTTAGGATACATTTCATAGGCATCATATCCAACAATTCTTTGTACTGGCACATGTCCCAACAAATAAATATAGTCTTCGCAATAATAAGACATTGGCAAATATAAATCATCACGATAGGGTGTCATCCACAATATCATATCTTTTTCTGTATCTGTTAAATCATCGCCCATCCAAAGGTTCTTGTCTTTTACATGTTTGAATGTTCCACTGTGGCTTAAATGGTATGTTTCATCCCCAACAGTTACAATAACAATATAAGGCAAATTACTGAGATAATCTTTAATCTGCTTTTGTCTCGTTGTCGATTCTTTAATATAATTAGAATATGTAATATTTCCACCATTACTAGGGTACATCCAAATCGTGTTTCCAAAATTTAAATAATTCAGCATCATAATTTCATGGTTCCCCATTAATAAATGGATGTTTTCTTTTTCCATAATGTATTTGAGAATCTCAATACCACCATCATTTCTGTCTATTACATCTCCTAATATATAAAGTTCATCTGTATCTTTAAAATCTATTTTATCCAACAATGCTAAAAATCTGTCATATCGTCCATGAATATCTGAACATACATAAGTTGCCATACTTCCTTTTTCTCCTTTGTGTCCTGTAAATTAGTTTTATGTAAATACAGTTATATATGTTAAAAAAAAACTTAAAATAAAGGATTTTTATGAATAAATTAGACATATATAAGTAATGAATATATAAAAGGAAAGGAAAATTCTTATGGAGCCAAATGCAATCCAAATTTCAATTATTCTAGGTATTCTCATGATATTATCCATGAAATTTTTAAAAGGACCTATGAAAATATTGGTCGGGATTTTATGTCCTGTCATTTTTGTATTGAATATAAATCCTTTTTCTACCAGGAACCAGGAAACAGAAAATGCAATTATTGCCAATAGTGGTATTTTCAGCGAATCAAAAATGAATGAAATTTATGGGGATGTAAAAACTGAGGATGGTAAAGTAAAAATAAAAATAGATAATCAATGGGTGGATGCAACTGATATAGATGGATATGCAAATGCAATTGCAGGAACTGATACAGATGTAAAAGATTTATTTAGTTCTATTTTTTTTATGAGTAAAATTTCATATTAAAATAAAAAGTCCACTGTTTTTACAACAATGGGCTTTTTAAAATTTATATCACTATATATCTTTTATTGAAAATTTTCTCTTGAAAATCCGTATTGTTCTAATACGGCATTCATAGTTTCTAATTTGAACCTGTCTTCGTCAAATGTTAATCCTGCATCAATATAATCTTGGCAAATAAATACATTCATAACGTCATACATTATCATTGCTTGCAAATAAGATTTGGGATTTTCATTATATATTAAATGATAAATAGCATAATTATATTCTTCTTGAATCGTATTATTATCTAATTGGTCTATGTGATATCGTTTTTTAATTTTATCATATGCTTTTTGTAAATTGTTTTTATAAAACTTTTCTTCATTCAAAAGTTTTTCATCGTTATCATTTAGAAGTTCCATTAATTCCTTCGTTTTTTTGTCGGACACATTATTTGCTTCTATTTCATCAAATGTCACATAATAGAATATTTTTGACAAAATAGATACTTGCTTAGTTTTTGAATATTTATATTTTGTACTAAAATTAAAAGAGGAATGTTTTGTCTGCATATCGCAGTATTCTATATCACACACTGGATGTTTTATTAAAAAAATATCAGGTATGCTAATGCAACAATAATATCCAGTATGCTGGCAAAAGTGAGTCAGTTCATGAATTATAGTCTTATATATATCATATCCATCAGCACTATGAAGGTAGTGTTCGTTAATTTCAATGCAGTCTCTTCGATATGATGCAAGAGTTCCTAATTCTTTAAATTTTATAAAGCTAGGAAGTTCCCAATCTTTATCAGGGAAACAAGGTATTTTTAAATATTCGTTGTAAAATATTTGAGAAAATAAAATTTCTCTTTGAAAACTATTTAATTTTATTATATTTTTTGTTTTTAAATAACTATAAATAATATCTGTATTTATAAACATATCTATGGTTAATAGACATTTATAAACAGACTCTCCTGAAAAAGAATTATACCTCATATAATTTCGCATATTTTGAAACAGAACATCACCAAATTTTGCATATAAACTAAATAATACTGTAAAATTTATATCTTTATGTATTTTTAGTTTATCATAAATTTTTTCTCTATCTTCATTGACCATAATTTCAAGATATTCAAGGCATGGTTCAGGACAATGATTGATAATATTCTGTATACGTAAATAAAATTCAGGGATTTTAACATCTGTTGGTATTTTTGCTTCTTTCAATTTTTTTATTAACTTTTCTTTTAAATCTTTATCCATTGTTTATATAAGCTCCTAATATTATATTTATTTTTCTAAATCATCTAAATCATTATCTAAATCATGTGAAATAGTGGAAATTATAAAATGAATATGTTCAAATCCATCACTACAGGATTCTAATTGGCTAATACTAAGCTCATGCAAAACTTTGTTGATATTTTCTTCCGTAGCAGGAAATCCGTCTTCTTTTAATGAATCTTCGATATCCTGCCTCTGCCAAAGAACTGTAGCAAAATAATGAGATTTATTGATTAGATTATATTCATTATCTTCCTGTAACATTTTGTCTAATGCTTGTGCTAATTTTAATGTTGCTGACGTATTATTCCCTTCTTTTGTCAGGCACATAACAGCTTCCGTTAATTCGTTTTTTGTAAAATTCATTTTTTCTTTTCCTTTCTTAAACATTTTATCTGCTATATATATATATGTCTAAAAAAAATAAAAAATAGTATAAAATAAGCTGTATTCATAACTTAGAATACAGCCTATTTTTTATTTTTGGGTTAAAAGAACCCGATTATTCATATTATCAATAGTCACAGAACAATGATTAAAATCAATTTTGTCATAATCGATTTTTTGCCCATTATAATAAGTTTCGTATCCATTTTGGGCTAAGGTCAATGCTTCTTGACGTGTCTTCGATTCTTGAAATGTATCATATAGAAAAATACAGTATGTTATTAGAAGACATATAACTCCTATTAAAAGAATTACACTTGCTTCCGTTGACATATATCCATGTTCTTTCTTTTTCATCATAATTCCTCCTTAGACAATCTTATCGAACCCAATATACAAAAGAGTATGTTTGTCATCTATTTCTATATCCCTATGGTAATGTCCGAAATACCATTTATCAAAAGTGACAAATCGCTCTACATAATTAAAGAAATCAGTCAGCTTATCGTGATTATAAAATTCCATCTGTTCTTCTAATTCACTTGAACAGCAATGGGTAATAATGTAATCTACTTTATTATTAACCTCTTTTAAATTATGCATTGCTTCTTCAATTTCATCATCTGTTGGTAATTCCTGTTCCCACCAGCTAAGTCCTTTGATTCTCCAAAACTGTTTTGTCTTTTTCCAAAAAATCAATTCAGTTCTAAACTCCATTTCATTTTTGAACTCAGATGGGTCTAAAATACCATCACTGATATCATGAGAAGAAGCTCCTCCAAAAGTAAAATACTTTTTACCGTTGAGGTCAAATATTTGTCCCCTTTCCAGTAAAATAATTTTATCTCGAACAATATGTCGTACTTTTCCACCATGCCACATTTCAATCGGATAGTCTTCAATCATATCATAATTATCATGGTTTCCCGCTATCCAAAGAATTGTAAATGGCAGTCTGGATAAACAATTCATGTTATATCGGAATGTATCATCATTTGTCCATAATAGCCCAAAATCCCCACATACAATTACATACTCCGCATCATTAAATACTGATTTATATGCATTACGGCTTGCTTTTTCAAATCTGGAAAAGTCTCCATGACAATCACCTGTTATAATAACACTCATCTATTTACTTTTCTCCTCTATTCATTAATCATACCACGAAATTAATGTATTATTATAAAACTTATTGATTAACAAATTCATTTCATCAAGAATATTGTTTTCTTTAATTTGAAATTTTGCTTTTCCTATTCCAACATAGAATAAAAAAACACTAACTTCATTTTCTGAAATATTAAATTCAAGATAATCCCCATTATTCAATTCATATTCAAATTGAATAGAACCAGTGGCAGTTGGAGTTACAAATGGTTCTCTTTCCAGTCCCATAATATATTCTTTACATTTGTTAATGATAGTCGCAGAAAAGCCTGTTGTTCCATTATCATTCCAATTATCTGGTAGATTTTCTATCTCATTTAATGATTCCAGTGCATGTTCATTTTTTTTCTTTCTTAAAAAAATATTATTCATATTAAAAATACACACTTTCTTTTTCCTCATACCGTTCAATGATATCCATATCGTCTTCTATCGGGTCGATAAGCGTACTGTCTCCATACATAGACAAATCTAATGTTCCTGTTTCAAAAAGAGTTTTTAAACATTTTTTTGTTTCCTCTGGAGAATGAAACAAAACATAATAATCTGCTGGTACAGTATCGCTGTTAATATCACAGAATGTAATGCAAGACTTTATATTCACAGTCTCATCACTATCGTTCATATATATCACATTGTCTTCATTAACTTGATTTGTTTCTATGATAGACAAATATTTAGTATTTTTTTTATTTTCATTTGGTAGATTCAATAAAATTCTCATTTTCATAATTCCTTTCTTTTATCCACAAATTATCCACTTATTTTCGTGGATAAAATTCATGCCATATAATATCCCTGCTTTGAAACATGTTCCCATTCTTTTTGCAGAAAATATTGTGTTGTTTTTTCTTCCGTTCCATAACAATTAACTTGCATCGTTACCTTTAAAGCGGGCTGTTCTAATTTACGACCAACTGCTTTTTCATATTCTTTTGTAACATCTTCAATGCTATACACTTTCTTAATGTAATGTTCTAATAAATTCATTATTATCCTTTCAATTTATCTACAATAACAGGAGTATCCGTTAGATTTAAAATAATATCTGTTAAATCATCACTCATATTTAAATCTTCGACAATTTTGATTGTTTCGTGGAAATTGTTACGGAATATATAAAATTTATTGCTATTACATTTTATACCTAAATTGAATGATGTATAATAATTTGTCAGCCACATATTGATTAGATTATATCGTCTTGCTCTAATACAGAATTGATTCATAAATACAGATGGGACATTACCATCATAAGTATCAAATATACAATATTTCCGTGTTTTTATATCTAGTGATTTTATATATTTTTCTAATTGAGTCATACATATAATAGTCATAGCATCCCTGTCTTTTTCGCCTACATTAGAAAAATCATAAATAACCAATGGACAATAAAAATCTGTTTTATTCTTTTTATAAAAAGATGGATATCTATCATAAAAACAGCTATAATATTTTTTAATAAACCATTTTTTCTTTTTTACTCCAGATATTACATCTCTATATTCTACATGAAAATTCGTTTTTTCTTCTTCTGTTAATGGTTTCAATACATTACGAATAAGGATTGCTGTTTCTTCTGCCAGATTTATTTTATCTAAATCCTCATTGTTCTTGTCAAATAAATGAACCCCAATTTCTTCTTTTGAAACATCTATAACCTGTCCATTATTTCTTTCCGCAAATTTATGATATTCACCATAATAATCGAATACGAATATTTTATTTGATGAATTGTTTAAATCGATGATATCCTTTTTTACAAAAGATGTTAATCCACTTCCTGGCTCACCCGTTACTAAAATATTTCCCATACTTATAGTCCTTTCCATATTTAATAACTATCGATAACACTATGGTCTATATAATTACCTTGTTCATCAAAAATATATTCATACTGTGTCCATGACAAATCTTCTTCTCCATAGAGAATTCCACGTACAATGATTCTATCTTCTTCATTTCTAACTGACACATCATCAAGGTCAATCACGTCTAATAAAAAATCTAAATTTGACATATTTTATTTCCTCTTTTATTTCCTGTTTTAAAAATCAGAAACACGATACAGATATTTAAATCTTACCTGTCATAACACTGAGTACAATAAATAAAATAAAACCTATGATGCCACTAATTGTTCCTATTTTACTATATATATTCATTCTCTTATTCAGTTCATTTTTGTCCTCTTTTTGTGAAATACCTACTGCATACATATTCATAATACATATATCTGTTATAATAAGAAATACGACCATTGCACCAAAAATTATATATTCTGTAACTGTATTCATATATATCCTCCTCGAATTATTATTTTTATATTTATATATGTATAAAAAAATGGCGAGAATAACAAAAAGAGGCATTTATTTTTGCCTCTTTTATAAAATATTATTTTTCTATATTCATTTGATATTGAACAATTTTTATTCTTTTAATAAAAACGCATTATTTAACACTTTAAATGACAATGCAGCATTCAATGTTTTTGAATATACAGGGTCAATCGGTCTGATAACAATGCCTTCTTTATTCTGTCCAGATGGATATTTTCCTTTGGCTCTTTCAAGTAAAGATGATAATGTCGGATAAATAGAGATTAAGTCATTCCCTGTTTCTTCAATTGGCACTGTGGTAAGTTCTAACAGCTTCGCAATTTCTAACATTCTGTTTAAATTTACACGCTTACCTGTACTCAAATCTTTTATTGTAAAAACGAACCATGTAAATGTTTTTAACTGCAAACGATTCTTTTGAATCTTAGGTCCTGCTAATTCCCCCTGGATAGAAATATTATCTAAACCAGCCTGAACTAATTTATTCTCCACATCTAAACGTCTTGCAATATCCCATAGAAAGCTTGATGTCGTTTCATTTTCTTTTACTTCATTTTCGTGACTACATACGCCAAACTTACCATTTTTTCTATACATAGTCACAGACATACCATCAATCTTTGTTGAAATATAATATGGTCTTCCATCGAATTCTGTCATCATGGCATCATAAATAGACTGGATTCTTGTTTCGTCTGTCTTTCCAATCCCATCTGGAAATTCAGTTAAAATACCCATGTCTGTGATTGTTTCTACTGGTTCCCACTTCTGTACATGAAGAATATCAGTAAGGTCAGTTCCAACTGGTAAGGATTCATCTAATCCTAAATCACTTAACTTTAAAGCCAATCCCTGTGAAATTTGTCCTCTCAATTTCTGGGTCTTGATTCTAAACCCTTCACCTAGATATTCATGCTTCCTATAAGAACTTGCCCTTAAAAATTCATATTTTTCTTCAATAGGCAAAAAAGAATCGACTTCGAAATATGCACATTTATCGCCTACTTTGAACTCATTCTTCTTTATTACTAGCTTCCAACCTAAAATGGTCACAACTTCTATTCTATCAGCACCTTCAATTGGCTGGATATCCTTAATTTCCTGTACAGATACTAAATTTCTCATTCTACTTTCTCCTTTTCTATATTATTTCTAACCATTTCTTTTTCTCTGTCTTCTAATGCTTTTAAATATTCTGAATTAAATACAATAACTGGATTACATTCCTTTAATTCAATTTCTTCCTTTTCTAATTGTTCTGTCGTAACAGATTCGCCTTTATATTCCAGTTCTATTTCAAACCATCCATTTTCCTGATGGAAATAATCTAAAATATAAAGGATTTCATCAATAGGAATCTCTTCATCCCACATTTCTTTGGCAGCCATTGCAATATGTTCCAAATAAAACTTTTTTACACCATGTTTTGCAAAGGCTGTAAAAATCTCATAAATATCCCAATAATGTTCCTGTGAATATACTTCTTTATGTTCCTTTAATGAGATTGTTGCATTCATTAGTAAATACTCCTTTTTTATTTTTACCTACTCATATATGTATAAAAAAATGGCGACACTATGGATTTTTTTTAAAAAGTTCCATAAAATCGCCATATTTTTTTATTCTAATTCCATGTTATTTTCTTTATCTATGTTGATTTCTTGATTTCTTTTATCTTGTCTGTCCAATTTCACCTGCATTGCCTTATTCATCATATCTTTATCTATATAACATTGTTCCATTACACTATAAATACGACATTGAACCATGAACAAAGCCTTATATAAATCTTCTTTATTTTCCTTACCTCTTAAATATTTAGAAAGATGTTGTTGTAAATGTGAATTGTCTTTTATTGTTTTTAATAATGTCTTTTTTAACAATTCATTTTCTTTATCAACATCTTCTTCGTACAATCCATGTGGATGTCTAAAGTACGACTCTTTCATATATGTCTCATTCGTATATTTTTCTTTAGGCAAATCACAAATGTCTAATATATAATCGGTACATATTTGGACATCAGCTAATTCTTCAAGTAAATGTTCTGGTGTTTCTCTGTCTCTATCAATTAATTTAGATTCATCTGTATTTTCCAGATAATCGATATAATTTAAACATTCAATATTTAATTCTCCCAGTTCTTCCATACAAATGATAAGATTTAAATATCCTGGTTTTTGATTCTCTAAAATACCATAGGAATCTCTTATAATTTTCATCATCTTTTTTTTATCAATATTTCCTATTGCGTCTCTGTATGCTTGTATAAAATCATTTATTTCCATTTGATATATTTCCTCTCATACTGTTATTCAAACTCTATTTCATCCATATCCTGTTTATCTGAATTATCTTTATCCACTGTATCTTTTTCATTTCTTATGGATTCTACAACTTTTTTATTGCATATTCCATTCTTAGATATTCATAGAAATTTATCTATTTATATATGTAAAAAAAAATAACAAAAATGGATAATTAATGTCATCTTTTTTTTATTTATTTTTCTATAAAATTTTTTGCAAATTCTTTTGGTATCAATAAGTCAGCGTATAATGTTTTACTGTTCTCTGTTTCCTTGATAAATATATCATTAATTTCAATGATTATTTTGTCCATATCGAAAAACTTTACATTATTAATATCTATTTTTATATTCTGTATTATTCCTTTTTCCGTAATGATTGGGATTTCTGTTTTTTTTCCCTTTTTAAACGTAATTTTGTCTTCCCATAGTTCTTTTGAATTATTAATATCAATAACTATTTGATTAATTCTATCAATACATTCATAATATTTTTTTTCATGATAATTGTCGGGAATCCGTAAAATACGATATGGTATTTTATAATCAAAATCAAGTGCACTCACCGTTAGAATATATAATGATAAAATTATAGAAAATATTGAGCTTATATAGTTATCATGGATAACTGAAATAAAATAGAATATTATACAAGAAATGAGAAAAATGCCTCGAATACAAATACAAATATATTCCATTTTTTTTATTTTCTTTTCTATCTTTTCATTCTGTTTCTTCTCCATCAAATCATAGGAAAGACTGCTTTTAAAACTTATATGATTAGCGTCTACTTTCATATTAATCCTCCCAAACCAACTGTTTTCCTTTTTCCTTTTCTTTATAAAAACAGGAAAACTTCTTACTTCCACAGACAAGGCATCTTCTTTTTACATGTCTTGGTCTCATTGGATATTTTGTTTTTGTCCCACACTTTTGGCATTTGATATAATAATGTGGTTTCATGTCCATATCCTCTGTAGAAGCGACCTTATAAATTTTAATTCCTGTATTCTTTTTAATTAATTTCTTATATGCTTTCCATTGTCTGCCATGATTGAAACATCCTGGACATGTGTGTAAAATTTCATGTAACAGGACACTTAATAGCTGCTTTTCTGTTATGTCCTCTTTTAATAAGATACCTGCAATATGGATATCGAAAATACGATTTTCTGGTATTCTGCCAGTAGACGGAGATAAAAGCCCCACTATTTTACAATAACCCCATTTTGTCGTAATCCTATTATTTACTTTGATTTCACGGATATTTCTTGAATAGGGGATTCCTAATTCGTCACATATCTGTAAGCTTTTTTCTACCGCCATTTCTAATCTAGGGTCTACAATCATCGATTTTTCTCCATACTTTTCACGTTATTTTTTATGTTATATTTATATATGTAGAAAAAAAACGTAAAACTGTTATCCTGGAACAAAAAAATATAGTAAAGACTGTTTCATAATCTTTACTATATACAAAGCAATACAAATAGACCTTTCACCAATTTACTGCCCAAGTTTCCTTTTCTTTTGCATACCCATATTTATCAAAGAATTTTGATATCATGCTTTGTTTTTCAAGGACACTTTTTTCATATTCGGGAAATTGTGATTTAAGGATATTTTGTCTTTCAACAGCCTGTTTATAATCTTTTTCTGCTTGTTCATTATATTGTTTCAAACATTCCTTTTTATGGTCTACTTCTTTTTTTACTCTATCCTTCCATAAAAAAGGTGCATACAGTGTATAAAAAATCGTATTACTTAATTTATTGAAAATTGTATTCTTAGTTTTCCAACACTTTCCAATATTCTTTTTCCATTTTTTAAAGGATATATTATCTAAATCTTCCCAAAATTCATCCAGTTCTTTTTCTTTAAACTCTTTTATCGGAGCCATATATTCATTATACTGGTTGATGGCACTATCACAGACAATATATGTTTTATCGTGGATATTAAAAGTTATGATTACTGATGTTTCCCTGGCATGTTCCCCAAACTGTAAATATTTAAAATTAACATCGAAGGTCTGCCATGACCTACTGGAAATCTTACAATGATTAAATTCTGGAAGTCCTTCCAAATAGGAACAAAGTATATCTTTTGTTGTTTTTCCATCTATTGTAATCGTATCTAAATTCGGAGTTTTCTTTACTGAGCCATCAAATATTTTTAAAATATTTTCTGGATGGTTCTGTAATGATTCCATGAACAATACATTCTTTTTTGCTTCTTCTAACGTCTGTTGCATAACTAATACTCCTACTCTATTCCTTTTTCAGCCTTTTCTATTTCCAGTCCATCAATTTCGACAATACCTTCATCAAGCAGCCAGTTCATTCTATCAAGTAATTTTTCCTGAATTTCTAAATCTGCTAAATTATCAATATCAGATGGTTTATAAAACGTGTTGAATTTATAACTGCACATGCCTTCATATGTAGATACTGAGAATCTTGTTTTACCTGCATAAGCTGGTGCATCTTCATCATAAAATCCAATCCAATATTCGTTCATTGCATCGAAATATCCATTTCCAGCGCTATCACTTAAACACCAAGCATGGATTACATCATTTCTCCAGAAAGGTTTTTCCTGCAAACGGTCTCTATCTATTACCACCATCTTTCTAATATCTGATGGTTTTAAATGATATTTGTTTTTAATTCTTGGTTTTCTGGTTGATGTATTCTTTTTCATCTTCTATATTCTCCTGTTAATGTTTTTTATCATTTATATATGTATAAAAAAATAGGAAACAAAGGCAATTTTACTTCGTTTCCTACAATAAATTCATTTTATAAGATAAAATATATAATTAGGATAATTAATATAAATAGGATAATTTACACATCCTGTTCCTTTTCATCCTGTTCTTTTGATTCTAACTCTAAACGGACCAATTCTGGTTCCCATATATTATTAATTTCTTCTTTTGATAATTCTGGCAGTTTTAAAGCTTTTATCATTTTCTGAACATCTGCATCTGTAATTTTATTATAGGTATCTTGAAAAGTTTTATAACAATTTGGTGCGAATCTATTCCTTTCAGAATTACGTGAATCCTGAATTTTATGTAGATAATTATCATAAATAATATCAGGTATTTTTACATATTCTTTTACAATTTTCATAATCCATGCCTGTTCATGCGGGCTAGATACATCCAATTTTGATATTGCTTTATCGCACACCCACTTACAATATTGACCATGAAGTTCTTCTGATTTACTTTGGCGGGCATATGGCATAAACAGGAAGAGACTTATTGTTTTTGTTATTTTATAGAAAAACATATCATCTCTAATTCTTGAAATATTATATACTTCATCCATACTTTCACGGTTCTGATAATATCTAATAAAATTGGGGACATATTCTTCAAAGTCCCAGCCTAACTGGTATCTATCTATATTATCTTGATTTTCAGAATATATATATTGATACGATTTAAAAATATTTCCATCAGAATTATTTAGCCTTCTGTAAAACAATTTGGCATTTTCGTTGAAATGGAAGTCCCCATTTGCTAAAAACATTTCTTTTTTATTTTCTTTTCTATAGGCATAAATATATGTCCCACCATATGAAAAATCTTGTTCATCACAAACTGACACAAGATAGTCCTGTGATTTACGGTTATAAAAGAATAATACTCTATCGGCACTATATTTGCTTTGTTCATCAATTTTTACATCAAGGACCTTTTCAAATCCATGTGCTTCACATATTTTAATACCAGTTTCAATATCAGTTCCCTTTTCCAAATCCATCTGCTCATAATTTAATTTTATCGGTTTCATATCAGAAAGATACTGTTCATAATTTATAACAGACATACGGTATTCTTGTCTGTTGAATGAGTTGAATAAAAAACTATCCGTAAAAGAAGCCCATGATAATACTGCGATTTGTTCTTTCTTTGATATACCTGCTTGTATTCTCTTAGCAGCTTCGTTATTGACATATTCTACAAGCGCCTCTGACCTTTGTGGCGCCATTAATATCTTTGCAAGTTCTGGCAATGACCCATTTGTATATTTTAAGGCATCTTCAATTTGGATGCCCCTTATATTCATGTCATCAAGGCATAACAAAATATTATACATACTGAACATCCTATTCAAAAGTATAGATTCAATGTCAGAATCAGAACTATGATTCTCTTTACTGACTGCTATACTCTCAAGTGTTTTCATAATTTCATAAGCCTTTGTGGACCCCTCTGACATAAGAATTTCTATATTATCAATTTCATTTACTTTATATCTTCCTGCATTTGTTTTTTCAGCATGTTTACAAGCTAAAAGATATGCCAAAAGTTCATAGGATAACTGTTTTGAATTAAATTCTCCCGTAAAAACAGGCAAAGTGTAGTTACTGTCCAAAATTTCATATAATAGGGAAAGTACTTCTAAATCAGAACCTATTTTATCACCTTTTACATCTGTTTCCCGTATAGGTTTAAAAAAATTTACAATATCCTCTATAAAAACAGGGTTACCCTTTGATTCCCTGTTTATAATACAGTTCATAAACATCGCATCATATTCTGGATGATTATAAATTGCACTGTTTTCTAAATGAAAATAATTTTTTGCTAAATCAATTTGGTCTTTTTGGTTATCATTAAATTGGTCAATTGGATTTATCATATTTTTATTTCTCCTTTCATTTTAGTCTTTCTCCAAATCTTCTTTATCTTTTATAAAATCTAAATCTTTGAAATCAACATAAGCCCCTGCAAAAGAAATAGGGTATTTAACCATGATACTGGACTCCCCAGGAAGCATATAATAAATTGGACGTGTTTCATCATAAACATGGGTTTCATCTTTTCTCATAGATATCCCGCACTTTTTTAATTCATTTAAAAATTCCTGATATTCCTGTTCATCATTTATTTTTATATTAATCTGGCTGTTTAAAAATCTTGCCATATCTAACGAAATCTGTGGTTTATCATTCATATATATGTTCCTTTCTTATTTCATCTTCATCAAATGTTGTATATCGTACAATAATTTCACCTGAAATAGCCAGTTGTGCCATTGTATTGTAATCTGTATCTGAATCTGTATATTTTACAATTGCAGACTGTATTATATTGCTATTTTCTTCCATAATAACATCTGTTAAACCAACATTTTGATGAGGATTATAAAATAATCAATTATTTTATAATCGCATTTCACTTCGTTTCATTTGGTTTTTTCGAAACGCATTTCACTTCGTTTCATTTGGATATTTTTCTTTGATTTCTTTCCATGTTAATCTTTCGCTCATAGTGAATTCCTTTCTTTTCTATATCATATATATATTATATCTCGAATTCTTCCTGTTTTTCCTGTTCTTTTAATAATTTATCCATTTCTTCATCCATTGCACTTAACAATTCATTTGCCTTTTTAAATGCTTCATACATTTTTTCAGGAGTATCAGTCCTATTATATCGACCAGCATATGCAAAATCAGATTTTCCGTCTCTATTAAAGAAAAATGTCATATCTAAAGAAAAACAATGCATATAGGATTTTTTTACGCACATACCTTTATAAAAAGAATCTGTTGCAATCTTATCTGCGGATGTAATTGCATCTTTTTTACTATCAAATACAGTTACGTGACCATTTAAATTTAATTTTTTACAGGCATTTGTAAAAGCTTCCTCTTGAAATTTCAATATATTTTCAAGTATTTCCTTATCATGTGCTTCTTCCATTTTGTTTAAATAATATTCTAAATTGTTTGATTCCATATATTTTTACCTTTCAAAATCAAAATTATTTTCATCTTTTTCTTTTGACATAAGCTTCATAGAATCTGGATGTACACAAATAAACCTATCATCTAAAATAGGACTGATTTTTTGATATACATCTTCCCATGATAATTTACCACAATTACAACCTGGAGCTGGTAAAAATATATCTTTTAAATATGGGCGTTTATCTGCAATATTTACTATTTCCTTACAGCTTTGTTCGATTAACTGAATATCAGATGGGTTTCTCCAATCATTTTTGGTTGGCATTGTAATAATATTAAAAAAAGTATTTGTTACCATATCTTGCCATGTACCTAAATAGTAAGCATGATTTCCATAAGCTGATAATAATTTTCCTAATATTTTAGAACATGTACAATGCTGATATTCCTTTGGTATGCCTGGATGTTTAATTAAAATTAAATTATCCTCTGCATACTTTGCTATTCCACGCCCCATAACAGCGTTTCCATTTTTTTTAACCATCCCATTTGTCGTAACAACGATTGTTCTTTCTTCTACAGGATGTATTTCTTTTACCTTTTCAAATATATTGTCGTTATATAATAATTCTTGCATCTTATAAGCCTTCCTTTTAGGTTATTTTTATTACATATATATATGTGCAAAAAAATCAAAAAGATGGTATTCAAAACAAGATTTAATGGATATATCTTTTAAAAATAAAAAAAATAAAAATGGACTTATATTTTAAATCCATTTTTACATTTCTAGTTCTCTATTAAGTTCTATGTAAATATTTTCAATTAGCTGATTTAATTCCGCCTCATTTAAAGCATTTTTATGGGTATTGATATAATTATCCTCATCAAATTTTGTAATTAAGATATTCCCTTGTAAAGAATGAGAAAATTCACAATTATTTAAAAAATCATTACCCTATAAAGCAAACGCTGTTTTATTCCTTGGAACAAAATAATAATAAAAATGAGTAAAATGAGTATTTCCTATATCAATTTCTCCCATATCCGTTAGGAATCCATATATTTTATCACCTGTCGCAGACGAAAATTGTTTTACCATATTTTTATACATGGTTGAATTTCCTTTACTCATTGTTTTTGCTCTTTGTAACAATTTTTGTTCTATATCATTTACAATTCCCTTTTCATAATTTATATTGTCCAGCGCTAATGACGATATAGATGTAAAAGAAGCACCAGTATCACATTGTAATGGAATCAAATTATTATTTACTTTTATAAATGTAAAATAACAATTTATATTTCTATCTATTGTAAACTCGAAATTAGTCTCTAAGATAGCCAAGCTTATCACCTTTTTCTTTTATGCCAGATACAACAGTATACCCATTATTTTTTGCATATAATTTTAATGATTCATAATCGTTTTTATTTTCAGAATATTTTATAATTTCTATATTGTTGTTATTATTTCCTATTATTTTTGCAACTGCTATTCCAGAATGACTTAGCATCCACTCCATCGTATTATAAATCGTATTATCGTGAATAATTTTATTATAATCAATAATCATATTATAGTTCCTCCTTATAATTAAACTTTTTTCTATCATTATATAAATTATAATATCATATCATCAATATTTATAGCTATCATTTACCATCAATTACTGCGAATATTTAATATTCATAGGTATCATCTTTTTCATTTTCATTCATTTCATCATATTGTTGTTGTACTTGTTCACAAAGTTTAAAATATTCTCTCATACTAATTATTTGATTTACAAAATCCGCATATTTTTTCTGGTCTTCTTTTGGCATACCATAATACGCTTCTTCAGCTTTTGATAAAAATTCCTTTACATCAGAAATATTTTTTAACCCTTTTATTCCATCCTTCAATACTTTTAATGAAATATCGTTATATTCCCTAATAAGACCAGAGGCTGATTCAGCTAGTGCAAAATCGTCTAAAGATGTCGATATAATTTCTGTGTCATATCTTAAATAGTATGGTTTCTGGGCGTTATAGGTATCAAAAAACTCATATCCATCTGATACTTCTTCTTCGCTGATTCCATGAGCTTCATAAAAATTTTTGATGTCTTCTTTTAAAGAAGTTAATTCTTCCTGATTTTTTATATGTATCATGTAATTTCCTGAGAAAAAATCATATAAATCTTTTGTCACAAAAAGGTCTTTTGTGATTTTAACCATATCATGGTTTTCCAATTCTAAATCATTTTGAGATTTTGTAAAAAGATTCACATTGGAATAATCTACAACAGATGCATCCTTATCCTGTATTTCTTCGAGATATGTTAAAATTACTTCTGGGTTTGGTTCTATAACGATTTTATTTCCATTGAAGAAATAATATGGATAAGATAAATTATATTCTGTATAGAAAACATCTTGAAATATGTCATCAACATCTTCCTTGCCTTGTAATTTCATATCTTTCATTGCAATTTTCATATCATTTACAAAAGCATCCAGTTCCTCTTGATTTTGAATATGAATAATATATTTACCTTTCATAAATTGTAATAAATCATAGGAACAAATTTTATTTAACAGATTTACTTTCATGATTAATTTAACTCCTTTTTTATAAGAATATCTTTATTTATATATGCTAAAAAATTAGAAAAAGTGGTATAAAAATAGAACTATCCACTATAAAATAGTCCCATTTTAATTATTCTTTTTCTAATTCATCCTCATTTTCTTTTTGTTTTAAATTTTCGTTCACAATCGTCTTAAAAGTACAATCGCTATATTCTCTAAAAGTATCATATTTTTTTATTAATTTAGAATATTCATTGGAATACCTAACAATATCATTTTTTTCTCTTACAAAATATTTGTAATTCTCATCATAGTCATGAAAACACGACAAAAACATAGAATTGATTTCATTCTCATCGACTTTATTCGCTCTGTAAAAATCTTTGATATCCTCTAATAATGAATCATTTTCTTCTTTATTTTTGACATGAATTATACTAATTCCTGTTAAAAAATCATAAAAATCCTGTGTCACATAAATATTTGGTGTTATTAAATGTAAATTATTATAGTCCATATAAAAAGTCCTTTCAAAAATATAATTTAATCTATTTATATATGTATAAAAATTTCAAAAATGTGGTCTAAAAAAAGACTATTAAAAAAAAATAGTCCTTTTTATCTTTCATATGTATCTTCATTTACAAGAGAATTTCTTGTTTGTAGCAAATTAAAAATTTCTTGTTCGTCCGCATTAGACAGAGATTGAATGTCCTTGTCTGACAAGCCATTCTTCAATAAAATATCATTTTCTTCTTCTGTTCTCAACAAATCATTTCGATTTACACCATAGAAATCACATAATTTCTCTATTTCTGTATCTGTTGGATTTACAAGATTATGTTCTATTTCATCTAATCTGTCTTCTGGAATACCTGTATAATTTGAAACAAAAGGTTTAGAAAAACCTAAAGTATCACGTATTAATTTATATCTTGTCATTGTCATAAAATTATCAGCGGGGAAACCCACAGGCTTGCCTGTGAGTATTAGTGAGTTCCATTTTCCTATAATTTTTTCCGAATACTCTTATCTTGCTTTGGTTACAGGTTCCAGTTTTACGTCAGAAATCGGATAATAGCTCAATACATTTCCATTTCTAATGTTTTCATCCATATCTGCAAGAGCCTCTTCTATTGTGTTAAACTGACACTTACAAATGTGGGGATGCGTAAAATTAACGAAAGAATACTTTTTCGTATCTGTCCTTTGCATAATGGAAACAATTACTGAATCGCTTGGTCTGTTTACTAAATAGAATGTCATATTTACTCCTCTTTTTCATAAAAATAAGTGTTCTTCAAGTTACATACCTGCACGGAGCGAAGCATGTAACCTTACTGACACTTTCCATAGTTAAATAGCTGCATAGATTGTAATCCTCTCTTGTATTCTTAAAGAATTATATCTTTTGTCCTTCTATCTATATATGTCAAAAAAAATAGCAAAAATCCCCAGTTTTATACAAAAAACTAAGGATTTTTTAATTCTATCATTTAGAATAACTCTGGATTTTCTAAAACAGGACCTGTTCCATTTTCCCTTTGCTCTTCTTTTTCTATGTTATCACGTTCTTTAAACTCATTTACTAATTGACGTCCACTCATCAGCAATTCGTTAAATGAACTATATTTTTGTTTCTGTTCATCCGTATATCCATCAAATTGTTTCTGTGCCTGTTTTAACATATTATCCATATCATATAATATAGCGGCATCTGGTCTTTTTAAATTTGCATCCTTGAATTCAATGATAGCCATATCCGTCTTTAATATATCAAAAAATTGTTCACTAATACGGCTGATACTATAATTTTGTGTATCTTTATTATAATCTATTTTTATATAAGGGACTTCGGGATTAAATTTAGAGACTTCATCATCCATTTTTACATGATTCAGGACTAATGCATTCAATAATTCTTGGTATTCTTTTTCATTTTCCACATGGATAAATAAATTACCATTTAAAAAGTTTGTCATATCAGGAGACAAATATAAAGTTCTCTCTTTTTCATTCGTAATAATATCAGATAAAAAGATAATTCCTTCAATATCGGGAACCGCAGTTTTTACTTGATTTAATGAACTATCCGCATATAATGTATATACATTACTTGATAATGACATAGAGAAATATCTATTTGCCATAGAGAAATATTTATAATTATAATCAAATTTTGTTGGGTTTTTATAAAACGGTTCTAAATTCTCATTTCGATTTGTTAGTCTAATATTATTATCTTCTAAATAACGTACAAATTTTTTATATTGTTCTTCATTATCAATAAAAACGACAACTTTTCCTTTTAGAAACTTATCAAATTCTTGTGTAACCCCTTTTGACTGTTCACTTAACTGACCTACTAAATCTGATACCTCTGACAATTTTTCCTGAATTTCTTTTTGTAATTCTTTTGATAAATACATAATCATATAACCTCTCTTTATATATAATAGGATGCGTTTTATTTCTATCTATATATGTAGAAAAATTTTTCAAAAATACTCCTCTTATCATAAAAAAAGAACCTATACATTGAAATATAGATTCTTTTTTATATGAGAGGTAATTTAGTTAATTAGCGTAATTTGTTTCCCCAATTGCACCGTCTGTTTCATCAGCGGTGACAGGGACCATCATTACAAGACTTGAATCTTCTAAAGGAATTATAGCTATTGGAGTCATTACAACAACATCTTTTCTAAAGATTGAAATAGCATTGCCTGTAGATGCATCAAAGTAAGCCTGTGTGATTTCAACATCACCAGTCTTTGTCACACCAAACATCATAACAACTGAATCGGATGTCATGGCATCAATCTTACCATAATTATAAATCACATTTCCCAACTGGTCTGTCGCTTTTGATTCTGTTGTCTTCGCATCCAAATATACGGTATCAAGTGTCTGCATAGAAGATAATGCATTCACAAATTCCTGTGATACGGTTGTTTTATCCAATAATCCAGAGAATGCATACCCTACTGGAATAGAACCATCCTTGATATCACGGATAGCAAATAAGGCATCCATATATCCCTTTACAGTATAGCCTGTGTCTCCTAATTTCAATGTAGACGTATCTACTTTCGTACCAGCTTCTGCATGTGCAAGCGCATCCAAGTTGACTAATGGCTTTGGAGCAACCGTTACTGATGTAGCTGATTCTGAACCAGTGCCAGAACCGTTATCATTGTATGTAGCTGTTGATGTATTCTGTTTTCCAAGATTCATCAAGTATTCCATATACAGTGCCATATCCCTATTATAACGTGTTTCGTCAAAATAAGAATATTTCATTGTGTCTGGTGTACCTTCCAGCCATACATGATATGCGGCATCCCATGCATCTTTGTTTGTTGTTTTATAGTCCGATTCCAATGGAGTTGTGCTGGACCATGCATCCATTGCCGAATTATACTGTTTTCTTACTTCTGCATCTGTAATATAAACCTTTGTCTGTGGCTCATTTAATTTATAAGCTGTCATAGCCTGTTCAAATGCATCTTCCATAAAATAATCTTCTGGGATAGGTGCTTCTGATTCCCAACGTGCATAAGCCTCTTCAAATGTTTCACCCTCTGCGTTTGTGGATGCATAATCTTCATAATTTGGAGCTGGATTTGCAACTGCCCATTCATTAATCGCCTTTGTTACGGCATCTCTGTCTAATTCTGTATAATCAGACTGTTTGGGTTCTACAGGTTTACTTGCAACCCATTTGTCATATCCATCCTGTCCTTCTTCTACGGCATTTTGATTCCATGCTTCTAAATCAGTATTATACTTTTCTACGGCAGCATTATATCTGTCTTCATAATATACTGTATTTTCCTGCATCAGACGACCTTCTTCAGCAGCTTTCTCTTCGTTATATTTTGCATTGTCTTCAATGTAGGCTGGGTTATTCTGGTTAGAAAAGCTTTCATCATTTTTAGGCTCTGTATTATTATGCTTCTCTAAATCTTCCTGATATTCCTTAGAATTTGTATACTGGTCCTTAGTCGGCATTGTACTCTTCCATGTTTCAATATCTTCTAATCTCTGAGCCTTCTGTTCTTCTGTCAGATAATCTAAGGCATCTGGCTTTGTAGAGTCATGTTCTTCAACATCCTTGTTATATTTTTCTTCATCAAATTCCACAAAGTCATTTTCCATTGGAACGGGGTTATCCTTCTTATATTCATCCAATGCCTCATTATATTTATCAATATCTAATACGTAATAATCATCTTTTCTTGGTTCAATCCTTACTTTTTCTGTTGTATCTGTCTTTGTTGTATCCTTTGGAACATCTACACCAGATTCTGTGTCTTTTTCATCTGTATCTGTTGTATTTTCTTTTTCATCTGTATCTACAGATTCATTATCCTTAGATTCGCTATCTATATCGCTTGTTTCTGTATTTGTTGTGTTTTCTACAGCTTCCTGTTCAGATTCTGCGGCAAATGTTGTTACAGTCGGTGTAAGTGCCATTGCACCAGCTAACGTAGCTGTTAATGCCTTTAAACCAAGTGTTTTTAAAAATTTCATATTATGCATAGTATTTACCTCTTTCTTTCATAAAATATTTTTTATTTAAGTTTATATGTATAAAAAAAATGCGGAAATGATAATAATTGACTTATTTTTTTATTTTTTAAAATCTTCCTTTACGTAGTAAGCAATTTACTCAGCTATTTATCCTTTATCCAATATATACAGGAACAATTGTTATACATCCTTATATGGCAATAGATAATGCCTTTTCATTTACCTTTAATTCACAATCCTGAAATTCTTTCAACAAATGCATACCTTCCCTTGTTTTACATCTGGTCAATACTGTATATACCTGACCGATATTAAAATAGCCTGGTACTATATTTACTTCATCAAAAGTCATACCTTGTGCTTTATCAGCAGTAATCGCAAAGGCTAACCGAATAGGAATCTGTTTCATTACTCTGTTTTTTATCTGCATTCTCTGTTGATTGATTCTGATTTGACGACCATCATCCATTTGGACTTTAACGCCATTCTTATATAATTTTACAATTGTCCCAAGCTCACCATTTTTAAAATTGTCTGTATTGGAAATTGTCATGATTCTCATCCCAACAGCTAATGTCAATGTATACTGTGAAACAATCGTATTCTTAGTCATCACATCAAAAATAGGTTTGTATTTTTTTGTATCTGTAAACTGTTTTGCCTTTATTTTGTTATAATAATCAACCTTTTCATTTGTTGGACAGATATAAATAGCTGTCTGTGATTCTGTTCTATCTAAAACCTGATTAAACCAATATAAAGATGACAGGCATCCATATTTCAATTCATTTAATTTTTCAATCAGTTCCGCATCATTTTGTCTCATGATATTTCTTAAAATAATTGTTTCAAATTTCATTTCATGCCAATACTTAGAATAAAAGGCATATAACCCACCATAATAATCAAGTAATGGTTCATATTCTTCTTTTGTACATACAGGCTGAATTTGTCCAAAATCACCTAAAACGATTACCCTTATATGATGGTTATAACATATTTTAAGGTATTCTAAATAAACCATCATTTGTTGGAATAAGTCAACTCTTACCTGACCTATTTCATCAATAATGATTGTATGTATATCCTTTAAAGCATCAAAATAAATCGTTGTCTTCATTTCAGATAAATATAATTCAGGCATAATTTGGAATAAATTATGTATTGTCTTACCATTTCTTAAATTTGATGAGGCTTTTCCTGTAAAAGAACAACATGCTATTTTCTTTAATTCTTCTTCTGAAAGGCTATCTAAATAATCATTAATGAGCCTTGTTTTTCCTGTACCACCATTTCCTGTAATGAACAGGTTATCTTTTGTTTCCTTTAAACTCTTTAATGCAATATCATATTCACATACATTGATGTGTTTATTGTTTTCACTATTCTTTTCATATAATTCTTTTAAAACTGGATTTAAAAATAAAAGGCTATTCTTTGGGGTAGAACTTTTTTCAAAATCTGATTTTTTTTCTAGTTTTGTAAAAGTTGGAACACCAAACATTTGTTCTGCATCATATTTCCGATTATTTTCCTTGGTATAAATACGATTTTCCTTGAAATGGATGTCTTCATATTTTACATTTTTATCCGCAATACCAAGCCTGTCTATAATACGTTTTACTGTATTATAGGAACATTTTGCGTCTGGCATTTTTTCTGAGACCATTTTTGCAATTGTCCTTAACCCATTTACTCCAGATAAATAAAGCTTCGCTACCAACTTATCCCTTTCAATGGAGTTATTGATATATTTCTTTCTTTTTTCTTTAATCCTTTTGCCTGTTAAAAAACCATATTTAACAGCATCTTCATCATTTAAATCCAACCATTTTTCTTTTACTATAGTATCGGGGTTAAATGTATAAATACCTGAATCATGGCACTCAAATAATTCGATATGGTTGTCCGTGTATATCATAGATGATTTTAATTCATAATCTGACAATGGTTCTTCCATATTTTGGTTTAATTCTAAACATTTATTGTATGCATATTCTGTGCCATATAATAATTTTGCACAATTATAATAGATGAAAATAAAACGTTCCCTATGTGACCCTTCTATCCATCTGTTTTCTTTATAATAATATTCCAGACATTTCAAGTTATATCTTGCTGCATTCGTTAAAGGAGCGATGGCTTTACATTGTCCTTGGTTTTCTGGGACATATTTTTCCACTTCTCTTGCATTCGAATGAGACTGTGTTTCTGGCACAATCTGTACTATATTGTTTTTCCTGTTATTTTTCCGAAGAAGCCTGTTTTCTTTTTCCTCCTTCATCTCTTGTAACAAGGAACCTGAATCAATTCCAAATATGGAATATAATTCCTGCTGGCTATATGTATTATTGTTGATAAAAATAAGTCTTGCTGCTTGTCCACCAGCAACATTCATTGTCGTTGGAATCCTGGAAATTCTGTCATAATTTCTGATACGTCTGTCAATCTCAATCATTGCTTCATCTGTATCGCAGATTTTTAACAGTTCTTCCATCTTGTCTAATATTTTTACATATGCCGCATCATGTAAAAGGATTTCGTCTTCATTGTTCATAGACAGCATATGGTCATATTTATAATATAAAGCTAACCCACGTCCGCTATGGACAAACATAGATGGCTCTGGTATCTTTCCTTCTTCTGCTAATGCCATGATAGTGTTATAGATTTGTTCAATATAGATTTCCCGATGCTTTAGTTTATTTTCATCATTACAACCATGTAAGATATCAATATCAATATAAATCTGATTGATACCTATAATGCTGGATGCAAATCTGTTCTTTGAATCCTTCGCCAATACATTACATGTGGCATAGCTGTCTGTACATGCATGAGAAAGAATATTATTAATTGCATTTTTCTTACTTTCCTTTGTAAAAGAAGTATTAAAATGCATGACAGGTCTCCCTGTTTCTTCATCTATTGTTTTATAATAAATACCTATCTTTCCATTCGATTCTTTTGGACAAAGGTATGTAGTATATAATTCAAGTTGTTCAATTTGGCTTTTATCACAATATGAAATCATTATACCCATTCTTTCTCATACAAACTATTTGTACACATCTTTCCCATACTAATTTGTACGAATTTCAAATCCATGTTTATCAGTTACGTACTTATATATGTCAAAAAAAAATGTAATTTGGCTCCAATATGTAAACTAATTTGAAAAACTTTGTCACTTCATCAATATCGTGTTAGTTTGGAGAATATAAATAAAAAAAATACCGAGATAAAGTCTCGATATTTTCTATGTTTTTAATATATTAATTTTCATATAAAAAACAAGGTTTCAAATATGTGATATATACCATATCAAAATATTATTAATTTTATTTTTGCCCATTTATACTTTGGGGTTTTATAGTGTTATGAATTTACATGGGTCTCAACCCGTATTTGACAGTGCAATCCGTATGAGTAGGTTCTGTAATATTATATAAAAAACAAGGGTCTCAAACAGTATTATGGAAAAACAAAAGATTTAAACAAAAGTAAACGCACCAGTATGGACACATTTCTGTATTTTATTAACAGAAAAACTCCGTTCAAATACATTTACAGTTTTTCCATTACTTTGGATACCTTTTACTTTATATTTTTTATTTTCAATCCATACTGTATCACCAGGTCTATATTGATAATGTTGTCTTCTTGTTGCAAATTTGCCTTTTGAAACCTTACATAAACGATACTGTCTTTCATCTGAATCTGTATGTCTTGATACACTTCTGTTTGTACGTCCGCAGCTTAATTGAGAACCGCTTTTTATAGAGCCATCCCGTTTATCTACATATTTCGCATCATAGAATTTACTAAGTACACGGCTATTTCTTCTACATTTTTTTAAATGTTCCCAGTCTGTTCTATGTTTTGGATGTAATTTTCCCATACAATAAGCATCATTACTATGGTCCTTTTTAACATTTAAAGTTCTTCTTGCCATTTTTGTATATGCACCATAAGTAACATGGACTGGTATCTCTGGAAAAGATTCCCTTAAACTATCCAACATACTCCATCTTACAGAAGTCATAAATGTAGCACCTTTAAAATTCTTAAATTTAGGCTTTAATTCATATAACTTTCCACCTGGTTTATGATTTTTTGAAGTATGACAGCAGGAACAAACTGTCGCTAAATTGTTCATACGATTTGTTCTATCATTTTGTAAATATCCTAAATGATGTATTTTCAAAATAGCTCCATTTTTCAATGCTGATTTACCACATACAATACAGGTATAATTATCTCGATTAAATACGGCTTCTCTAAGTGTGGCATAACCATACTGTTCACCTTGCTGATAATCAGTACCTTCTGGAATGGGTTTACCTTCTTCAATAGCTTTCAATACTTGTGTATCAAACTGTCCCATTTCAAATATGATATATGTAATAGGCATAATTTCACAGAAAGACTTACATAAATCAATATGTCTATCACGTTTATTTCGAATAGATGGTGCGAATCCATCCTTACAAATCATAGATGATTTTCTATTATTCCATCTTGCTGCACGATAACGTAATCTATTTCTTCTTGTCCGTCTATATTTTAATCTGTCATTATGTTTTTCAGGTTCATTCAATAATAAATCATATTGTCTGTTTACATATTCTTTTGTTGCTGATTTAATACTGATACCAATATGCTGATATCCTGTATCACAGGCATATTCAATTGGTTGAACTTCACCTGTTTTCCGTTCGATTAATTGAATTGTAAATACAGGTCTATACTTGTAAGCGATAGCTTTGCCTGATTTTATCAGTCGTCTTGCACGATATGAAGTTGTTGGCATAAGCTTTTCGCCAGTATTACTAATAACAGCCACTGTATTCATGATTCAATTAATCCTTTCTTTTTTTTATTTTGTTTACACTACTGGTCATGGAACTACCAGCTTCTCTCCATTCGGAGGTGGTTCCCATTGTTAATATTATTGGCAGGTTTTATGGATAAATCCAAAATACATACACTTCTCCTACCCTTCAGAGATGTTTAGTATATATCCGCAGAGTTCAGAATGTGGGAAGTGTTCTGAAGTGCCTATTGTATATTTCTGCCATAATGTAGTCCTCGAAGGACTTAAACTAGGATGAGATGCCATAAAACATGGCATTGCAATTTCATAACACTTATATATGTAAAAAAAATATATAAATAATTAAAAAAAAGACTATTTTAAACAAAATAATCTTCTTTTTAATACTCAAATTTGTAATTTGAGGTTTTGTTGTGTTATGAATTTGTAAGGGTCTCAAACTATCGCTTTTTTTATCTCATCGACTGTCAGTTTTGTTGTGTTATGAATTTGTAAGGGTCTCAAACATAATACAAGAGGATATATTATGAAAATAAGTTTTGTTGTGTTATGAAATTACGGGACTCAAACCAAATTACAAGGGTCTCAAGCAAATGAAAATACAAAAACTCCACATTTATATATGTATAAAAAAAATCAATTTTTCTAAGATTCCACTTAAAAAGAATGATATTTGCAATTATTTTTTACATATATATAATGAAAGGAGAAAAATATGAAAAGGTAGGTTATACATATGAGTTATAAGAATTTAAATACATCAGATGACAATTTAAACAGACTTTTTACTTCAGCTTCAGATTTTCAGAATATGTCTCAGAATTTATTAAGAGCTGAAACTTTTGAGGCTTTTCAGGTATGGTATGAAAAATTAGAAAAAGTTGACAGACGTATGTTATTTTTCTTTTTAAGAAAAAACTATTCATCTATAAAGCCTGAATTTATAGGATATGCAGAAAAACGGCTAAAGAAAAAGATACGAGAGGATTAAATTAATATTCTCTCATGTATGGGAGTGAATATTTTGAATATAGATAGATTAAAAGAAGGTCTTCTTATGAAGGCTATTGAAGAATTAAATACGGAATTGGTTAAAAGAGATATCCAGCCTATTACTTTAAATGTAATTGGAGGGTTTGCCCTCATGATTCAGGAAGTACGGAAAGATATCAATGCTGTTACAGATGTCGATTATATTGGTGACAATTTACCAGACCAGATTGAAAAAATATCTAACCGTATTGGTGTGAAATATGGGTTAGGACAGCATTGGATTAATAATGATGTTCTATTATCTGGGACATCGTTAGAAGATATTGAATATTCTACAGGCAAGCTTCATTTTACTAATGCTTGTCAATTAGACAGAATCAAAATTAATGTGTTAGATAAAAAAGATTTGCTTCGTATGAAAGTCATTGCCATTGATACTTCTTTATCTGCTGTTGATTTTGGTGGTGAATTTACCAGAGTAAAAGATTTTGAAGATATTAAAAAATTAATGGATTCTTTGGATATTGGTCCTATTGAATTGGAAGAAGAATGCGGAGATTATATGTTAAGTGATTATACACTAGACATAGTAAATCTTTATATGGAAGCTGGATTAGATGCCGTAAATGAATTTTTAGAAGCAAAATGTTCTGGAATAGATTTAGCAGAAAACGAAGAAGATTTAATGCAGCTTTATGATGAATTAATTGATACATATGGTAAAAATTTTTAGTGAGGATTCTGAATGAACTATTATAAGAAAAATATATTATATAACGAAATTCAAAACGAGATATGTAATGACACTGCAATTGATAAATTTCGGAAATTTAGTATTCATAATTCACTCATTCGAAAATTATATCATCATTATATATGTGTAGAAATGTGTGAAAATTACTATGATTCAGAACCTCATATAGAAGATGACCTTTTTGATAAATACAGTGATTATTATGATTATTTAAATGGACGGATTGTAAATAAAGCGGATTTTGATTATATTTCTTGTAGAAATGCTTATTTTCAGGTACAGAAAATATATGAAGACTATGAAGAGAAAAGATTATATCGTGGAAATTGGACGGAACTTTTTTTCGAAGGAAATTGGGGGATATCCCAAAAAGATGTAGATAATATAGCGAAAAATACTTTACTTAGCTTTAAAAAGGAATCCTTTTCTAAAAAAGATAGATGTTATATTGGATATGCGAAAGATGAAATTCGAATTTTTCTATATGGACGAGATTTGCTTGCTACAGATTATTGGTTTATTTTTAAAAGAAAATATAAGTAATTAAAAAGGACCCTTAAAAAGAGTCCTTTTCATATATCAGTTCTCATCATTCTTTCTGAATTTATTTTCTTTTTCTAATTTATAATTCATTAAATCATACAGATATTCAGGAAATTCAACTTTTTTATATATCCAGTTTTTCATTGTTTCATCAGGAATATTAAAATAATTAGAAAATTCTTGTTCATCCATATTGCATTCATGCATTAAAGATAAAATATCTTTTGTTCTGGGATACTGACACTGAAACTTATTTTGTTCTAATTTCCCGCATAGTTTTTCAAAGACTTCATTAAAAGGTAAAAGCTCACTTGTTAAAGTATTAAAAGTATTAAAAATAGTTGTTTCTGTAAAGTCATTCATATATAATGATTTAGCCTTATCAAAATCTACATGATTTACTTCTAGGTACTTAGCATATCCTAAAATACCACAATCGTCAGGGTCACAAATAGAAATGATTTCATCAAAATCCTTCATATTCTCTTTTTTATAAAGATAAGAATATTCTGTTTTATTTGCTTCTACGAATGTATCATTCGGAATTTCTAAATGGTTCAACGTTAAAGGTTCCAAATTACTTTTTTCTCCATGTGAATAAATACCATTCTCATATTTCCTGAACAAAATAAGTCCATCATTTAAATGAAAAATAGGATTTATACAATCAAAATAATATTCATCTTTAAAAATGTTTTTATATTTCTCTAACACTTCTTTTACGGTTTTTTTTACATATGGTTTCTCAACGACAAATAAAATTTTCTTCATATAAAATTCTCCTTAACTATATATATAGTGGCTCAGTTGTCAAGACAAAAATCTAAGATTTTTATAATGAATTTTCTTCTATACTGATTGTAGTATATCAGATTCATTAAAATCTGTCCAAAAAAGTATCTTAATCTATGGAGCCATTATAATATTAATGATTTTTGTTTTCAATTATATATGTCAAAAAAAATAGCAAGAATGTTATATTTCTGATTTTTTTTGTATATTTTTTGTTGTTAAATAGGAATCTGCCATAATATTTAACATATATTCAATAAATGGAGTACAGTCACCATATTCATTTCAGCTTTTACAAAAGCATTATCATAGAGACACCTGTTTTTGTCAATTTGCTGAAAAAAGATACATCACGGCAAGACTCAATATTCCTGCTGATAAGATAATTATTCATGAGTAACCGTCCTAATCTTCCATTTCCATCACAAAAGGGATGTATATCATGATATGGCATATAAGATACCCAGCTTCCGATGTTTACAGGTGTTACATCATATTCAAAAGCGTCGTTGTTTAAATTTTCAAATAAGTCCACACTTAAACCTCTTCATTTGTTTGGGTTTTTATCAGTTCATATACTTTGTTAACCAGATATTGGAATTCATTGTCTTTTTCATAAGAATAATCATTTTCTGATATTAAAATATTGAACTGATTTTCCTGGGGACTATTTACATTTTGCATACATTTAATTAAACAAAAATTTGAATTTTGATAATAAGTACACACTAACATAACACTTTCAATTTTTTCAAATTCATATTTTCCAAAAATAATATATCTTTTTTTATCGTCTGCTGTATATATTATATGTTTTTTCTCCATTGTAATATGGTTTAAATCTATGTGTTTATTAAGGCAATTCTTTATCATAATCGTATTTATTCTCTCCATCTGAGTAATTTGATAATAGTTCTTTTAATGAAAATCCTTTTTCCTCTTTTACATGTAAATAATTTTGAACTAATTTTTTTGCAATATCATCTAAATTATTTATTTTATCTTCTGTAAAATCGTAAGGATTTTTTAATCGTTCTACTTTTTTTGCAGCAGTTCTTTTTACAAAATCTTGTGCCTCTTCTTTTGTGAAATGTGGATGCATCCTTTGGAACTCTTCATAGTCTAATTTACATTCTTCATTTAACTCTTTTATTACATTTTCTTTTCTTTGCTCCATAAATGAAATGAAGTCTTTTCTTGAAATTTCACCGATACTTTTCATATCTTTATTTTTAAAAGAACCATTAAAATAATCTATTTTAATGATTTTTTCTTGTGTAAATACAAATGTACAACTATCAAAATTATGGGAATTATTATTTCTTAATCCAGAAATACTAATTGAAGATGTATCTACTAAACGATTATATTCAAATGCCTTTCCTATCATTGCTTCTAAATCGTTTGATAACTGTTTTATTTCCTGTAAAAATGTGATATTTACTTGGTTTTGTCTTTCTGGCGAAAGTCTTTGTAATCCATCTTCAAGATTAACTACATTATAGTCCACATTTGAATTTTTTGCCCAGCTAAATAATGTTGCTACTTCATTTCTATCTAATACTTGGTTGTCTGTATCGAACCATATAATTTCATTATCCTGTTTTGCAGCTTTTAAATGAATTGGTCCAATATCCTTTGAGACAACATCATCTTCTTTTAATTTTGATTCTATATCCTTTAATATATCATATCCATCATTTGATTGAAAACGTCTTCTAATATCACAGGTACTACTTCTATAATTATAAGCATTATTAAATAACACCTGATAGTCATTTCTGTCTTCTTTATTGATGGTAATTGTGTCTAAATGTCTGAAATCGTTTATTTTTAATGAATCCAGTTTTCCTTCAAATTGCTTTTTGAATACTAATTCTGTTTCTGTATTTTTTAAGCAGATAACTGAAAGCCTTGTGTTGAAATCTACGATTTCGTTTTCCTGAATCTGATTTAATTCGGTAATAAAGTCATTTGTTACCTTAGGCGCATATAAGAGAGAATATTTTATCATTGTTTCTCTTATTGCTGTACCATCATCATATAACTGTCTTGGGGTCTTTTCATAGCCCATTTTATATGTCTTATCTGGTGTGAATAAATCCATATGAATCCCATCATACTCTGAAGTAATAATAAGTCTACTCTCATTTTTATCTGGAAATACATATTCGTAGATAACGCCAGTTAAATTGTTTTCAATCGCATAATTTTCAATTGACCGATATTTATTAAAAAAATTTTCATCTTTGATAAAATCGTTCCATAATATATCACTAATATCTTTAAATACTAATTCTCTATTCATAATAAATTAACCTTTCATATAATACCAATACTATTATACTATTTATATATGTATAAAAAAATGGCAACCATTTATATTTTTACAGTTCTATTTCATTTTCTGTTTCTAATAAGGATAAATCTACATCTTTTAATTGGATATCTTCAATTTCGATTTTTCTTGACCACGGCAATGAAGCTAAATCATCCCAGATATTGTCTTCATATTCGAAGTATTCATAATGACCTAAATCTTCCATTTTACAGCAATACTTCATAGCAGTTTTATATAATTCCCTTGTGGAACCGTATTGAGAGGTATCAAATTCTGGAATATATTTATTTATAACTTTTTCACAGTCTTCTATTTTTATACAGGATAACGCTAATGCATGAGACGCATAAAAATCTGTAATTTCATGGACTGTTGTATAGAATTCCATCGTCCCTAGATACCAGTATTCTTCATTTTCTAATGCATCAGGAACCCATTTTTGTTTATATAAATCATAGGGAGTCATCAATTTATCCTGGTCTAAAGATTCAATATCGATTTCTCGTACAATTATTTTTGCGTCCACTCTGATATCTCTATTGTCTGGTGCAATTGCCTGAATGCAGTGTTCTATGGAATCTGTTAAACATACCCTGGGTATCGTTTTGTTTTCATTACTTGCCGCAGATTTTGGTATTGTTGGTACTAAGATTTTTCGTGTGTCGTCTAAATCAAATGTAACGTTATATAACTTCATATTTTTATTTTTCCTTTCTTCTTTCTATTTATTTATATATGTACAAAAAGATTAAAAAAATATAGCTAGATACATGTTATATACATAGCTATATTTCTATATTTATTAGATAGTGGATATATTTTCATTTAACGGATAACTTTTTAATATAACTGGTACAGCATACACAAATCTATTTTTTGTTGCATCACTTTTATGATAGTCTATGTGCAAGTGGACATTATCCGTGTTATCAAGACAGCAACTGGAATAAATAAGTACTTTATAGACCGTATCAGAAATTTCATTTACTGTATAAATCTCAAAATCTGGACAACTTGGGTCTTCCATATTTACTAATAATTTTAATACCGTACAAGGATTGTCTGGTGTTAAGTGTAATTCAATTGGTATATAGAAAAACGAATAATCTTTTCCGAATCCTACTGTCATTACTAAGTATTTGTAATTATTTAAGATATCAATATTATCTACAAAAGGATATCCAATCTTAGATACTCTTCTTTTATATTTTTTTGAAATTGTTAGATATTCCTTGTTTGGGTATCTGTGGTTGTATTTTTTATCTAGCGGAAATAGTTCTTCTAATTCTTCTTTTTCATAAATATCATCTGTTAAAGTCACATTAAATATTACGAAATCCTGATTTGAATATGGAAAAAATACGCCTGCATCAACAACAATACATCCCTTTTCTCCTAAATTTTCATTTAATAATAAATCATCATAAATATCCATTCATGTATCCCCTTTTTAATATATTCTTACTAATTCATCACAATTTTTATCTGTATTAAAGCAATACCAGCTCTTTTTTACAGCATCCCACTTTGCACCTAATGCTTTCGCCTCTTCTTTCAATGTATATGGGACAGATAAATAGATTTTCTTTTTAGGTTCCCCATTAACTTTTTCTTTTTTATATTTATCTTTGGAACCATCCAAGAAAGGAGTACGTCTCATTTCTTTATTTTTTATTTCCTTTGGAGTACTGATAAACAATCTGTTTTTTGCCCTTGTTATTGCAACATAAAAACAACGTAAACTTTCATCAATTTCAAATTGTGTCTGGTCTAAGATTGGATTCGGATAAACGCCATATACGCAGTCCAATAAATAAACATCGTTCCATTCCAGACCTTTTGATGAATGTACTGTTGATATCGTAATCATTTTTTCATCATCTTCTGATTTTGTAGCATCCAACAAAATTGCATCCAAGAACTGAAGCATTGTATTGTATTGAGAAGCAATTGCTGTTAATGTTTCCAAGACTTCTTTTTCTGCCTCTAACAAAGCCAATTGTGCCTCTCTATTGACTTCATCGGTCTTCATCTGTTTTATGATATGTTCCCTTAAATGGACATAATAATTGATAATGAGGGTTATTTGGTTATTTAAGTCAGCTTCATTCCTTACCTTTTCCAACAAATGATTTAATGCCTTGAAATAAGGGTAAAAAGATTTTGATTGGTATTCCTTACGTTCCATAAAGGAATCAGTCCCTAAATCCGCAATAATCCGATTACTCCAGACATCACCGATATTGGGAATCATATCCAAAGCCCTGTACCATCCTAATTCATTATAAGGGTTACATGAAATTTTACATAAAGCCAACACATTCTGAACACATTCATGGTCTAAAAATTTTATTCCGCCTAATTTCTGATAAGAAATATGCATTCTATTTAAAATGGATTCTAATATATTGGAACTATTCCCATTCCTGCCTAAAACAGCGATTTCTTCTGGGTCTTCCCCATTACGAATAGAACCAGCGATTTGTTTTGCTAAAAAGGCAGCTTCTTCCTTTTCATTTTCAAAAACATATCGAATGACATCTTGTTTTCCTTCACCCCTAAAGGATTCCATCTGTTTTTTAACGCCAAAATCAGCACAGTTATCCATTACAGAATTAGATAATTCCACAATCTGGTCAGTAGAGCGATAATTTGTTTTTAAAATTACTGTTTTACAATTTGTTCCTGTCGGCAATCTTTTAGGGAAATCAACTAAATTGGAAACATCAGCCCCACGAAATGCATAAATGGATTGGTAATCATCCCCTACTACTGCAAGATTTTTATATTTTTGACACAACAGCATAATAATCTGTTCCTGTAAATGATTTGTATCCTGATATTCGTCAACCATGACATACTGATACATATAAGAAACGGCTTCTCTGATTTTTTCATTGTTTTCCAATAACTCATATGTTTTTACCAATAAATCATCATAGTTCAATAATTTATTTTCATTCCTATAGTTCTGATAATTATTTTTTACGGCACCAATTTCTGAAGTATATTGTTCCCAATCGCAGTAACCATATTCTAATAATGTTTCATAAGGAATTCCTTTATTTACTTCTTCTGAAAACAAACAAGAAAGCACTTTTCCAGGAGGGAATCCCTTCATATTCCTATATTTGAATTGTGTTTCAATTAAATTAATTGCATCAATTTCTTCTGATGGAGCTAAGATTACAAAGTCTTTAGGAAGTCCTACATATTGCCCATATTCCCTCAATATCTTTGCACACCAAGAATGAATTGTACATGCCGTTATGTTTTGACATTCTGGGTTTGATAATTTTGATGCCCTTGAAAGCATTTCATTTGCGGCATTATTTGTAAATGTAATTAACAAAATATGTTCTGGATTGATACCTTTATCGACCATGTAAGCAACCCTTGTTATTAAAGTTTTTGTCTTCCCAGAACCAGCCCCTGCAATAATTCTGAGAGGTCCCTCTATATAAGTAGCAGCTTCTCTTTGCTGTTTGTTTAATTCATCTAAATATTCAAATGACATATATTACACCTCAATTTTGTCTGCATTTATAATATCTTCTGTATATATATGTCTAAAAAAATATTAAAACTTGTTATTTTAAATATAAATTCTCCATTTTTTATCATTTAAAGTAATCGCATTTGCATTTGCAATATATTATTAAATTCAATAATCATGTATTGCAAATGATGTTTTCTATATTTATGACATATTTGCATACTCTTTATATTATTGAATAAAAAAAATAAGGATATTGAAATCCTTATCTTTTGCAAATTATATACATCAAAACATTAGTCGTTTTGTTGTCGTGTATTGCAAATATGTTTATTTATTGAAATAAAATAATATTCTTCGTTCTAAATATCTATATCTATATATTCGAGTCCATCTTCGATTTCATGATTTTTTGCAAATTCTTTCGCATCTTCCATTGTTTTAATGGAATCTATATTTTCCAAGGCAGAATCTATATTTTGTAACAAGCGGGTTGCATCCAGTTTAATTTTTAAAAGGGCTTCTTTTGTCATGACAACCCTTTCATCAACATTTTGGTCACGTTCTACTGGATATGCAATGACATTTTGGTTAAATCCATTTATCTCTGTATATAAATCATATACATTTTTTAATTCTTCTTCTGTCATATCTTTTTGGGCTTTTATCGCATATCCATTAATCATCGCAAAATTTTTCAATAGTAAAAAATCTTTCAATTTTTGTTCGGATAATTCAGCATTCCCCTTTATTAAAATATATAAAGTTCCTGTTCCACCAGGGACCATTTTATTTGAAATAAAACAGGAAGTAATATCATTATCGTGAAATCTTAATTGTAATTCATCCAAAAATTTACTAAATTCTTCTTTTGTATTTGTTTTATTATATTTTGATTCATCTAATTTCGGGATTACCATATTTTTATCATTCCTTTTTCAACAAGTTGTGGTTAGTGATGAACCACTCATTCTAACTCAATTTCATTTATTCTCTTTCGTTCTCTATATCAAATTCTTTTTTGGGTAACTGTTCTAATTTATTAATGTCAATTGTTATTAATTTAAATTTTTCATATCCTTTAAAATGACAATATAGAACTTCAAATTCATCTGTATTATATTTGTTTTCTATAACAGTTTCTGTTTTATGAATATATTCATCATCTGGGACAAAGGGTATTGTTTGTGTGAGTGTAAATGGTTGTCTTGTTATTCCATCGCTTTCTTTTAATTTTAAAGTTATTTCAAAATCCATTATCATCTCGAATAATATAACTTTTGCATTTTTACTATTATCTATTTCCATAAAATTAAAAATTCCTTTCGTCTTCTAAATTTTGTTCTTTTTCTTGTTGTTGTTCTAATTCAGTAATATCAATTTCTTTTGCTTTAAATTTTTTATACCCTTTAAAATGACAGTCCAGAATATCAAATTCATTAGTATTATATTTTTCTTTTATAATAGATTCTACTTTACGAAGATATTCATCATCTGGAATAAATGGTCCTGTTTGTGTAAGTGTAACTGTTTGTCCTGTAATTCCAGCTTTTTCACTAAACCCCATAAGTCCCATAAAATTATTTAGTTCTTTTAATCCTAAAGTTACTTCAAATTCCATTACCATTTCGTATAATGTTACTTTTTCATTTTTATCATTATTCACTTTCATAAATTAAAAATCCCTTTCATCTTCTAAATTTTGTTCTTTTTCTTTTGTCTTATTTTCTATAATATCTGTAATTTTATTTGCTATTGTTTTAGCATCATCTAAATAATCTACCTTGTTTCCACTCCATGTCTTTTTTGTATGATTTACATTGTTTAATAGTTTGATTCCATTCTCTTTTGTTATCCATTGATTTAAATTATGAGTATAATCATCTAATAAGAAGTCTGTTTCTGGATTAGGATTCTTGATATAATCCTGCTTTCTTTGACCATCTGGAACAAAAATTCTATGAACCTGGTCTATATCTGGCATATATTTATCCAGCCATGCATTTTTTTGTTCCTCTGGGGAAACACCTGTTGTTTTATCATCTGCCAGACAGCAGGATAAAACAAAGACTTCTATTTTGTTATCTTGTATAATTTGATTAATTGCATCTATTACATTCTGGTGTGGACGCAGTGTATAAAAATATCCTGGCTGCATCAATATTTTATGGATTCGCTTTTGAATATGTTCTGAGCTGATACTTTCCTCATTGTCTATTTTTAATTTTATTTGCCGCCATTCAGCAACTGTGCCATCCATATCGACAAATAAACGAGGCTTTCTTTCTTTTTCATTGTTTTGATAATAGACCATTTTTCTCACTTCCTTACTATTTATATATGTAAAAAAATATATAAAAAATGGTCGGATTCATTATAAAAAAGACTATCAATTATAAAATTTTGATAGTCTTTTTAAAATAAATATTATCTATTATATTCTATTTCATTTTGTTTTTTATATTGCTGTTCTATATTTTCCATATTGACGCTCCCCAGAGCTAAAGCTCAGGTGATTCTTGTTTCATCCATTACGGTTATTATCACACTCCTTTAAGCAGTTTTCCCATAATGTCCACAAGCTTATAGGTTTGGTATCGTCCATGCCTACCATATCCTTATACTATTAAGCAACACCTAATAATCTTAGTCCTTCATGTTTTATATTCTTAGCTGCATTTATATCCCTATCTATATTAGTTATTCCACAATTAGGACAATCCCAATGTCTGATAGTTAAGTCTTTTAACATTGAATTTTGAAATCCACAACAGTTACATATTTGACTTGATGGAAACCATTTATCAACTTTAACTAAATCTCCACCTCGTTTATATAGTTTATAGGTTAACATATCTAAAAACATTCCATAGCCATTATCTAATGTAGCTTTTCCATTACCAAACCCTTTATTTGACATAGCTTTCATATTTAGACTTTCTACACACACATAAGCATACTGTTTGGCTATCGCAGTAGATTCTTTGTGCAGGTAATCTTTTCTCTGATTTGCTATATGTCTATGTATTTTAGCAACCTTTTTCTGTTGCTTATAATAATTCTTACTACCTATTACTTTATTGCGAAGTTTTCTTTGTTGCTTAGTAAGATTATTTGCTAACTGCCTGTAATAATGTGGCATATTGGCAACTACCCCTGTATTACTTACATACAATCCATCTGATTTATAGTCTAAGCCAATTGTGTTATCCTCAGTAGGAATAACTTGTGCTGGTTCTTCTTCTATAATCTCAAAAAGAATAGATACCTGGTAGGTTTCATCTCTGTTTTGTGTAATTGTAGCAGACTTAATTTGTAAACATCTTGTATCAAGACTAATTTTAGCTTTTACCTTACCAACTTTTGGAAGCTTGATATAATTTTCACCAACTTCGATATTGTTATTTGTAAAGTTTGTGGTATATGATTTCTTTGATTTATGCTTATTCTTATACTTTGGGTGTTTACCAAGATGTTTAAACATTCTCTGATAACCATCTTCTAAATGATATATTGCATTTGTCAAAGCAAATTTATCTACTTCTTTAAGCCAAGTATATTCTGTTTTAAGATTGTGGTTACAATATAAATTCATATCAAATTTACTCAGATGGCTTTCATTATTTTTATATTGTTCTTCTTGAACAGAAAGCATTTGATTATACACAAATCTTACACAACCAAAAGTCTTTTGAAAAAGTTCCGCTTGTTTTTTATTTGGATATAATCTGTAAACAATAGCTCTATTGGTTTTAATCATATCAGTTTCTCCTTTCCGCCTACTTCGGTCGGCTAGTATTTTGTTACCTTTACCCCGAAGCTAAAGCTTCGGAGATTGCGGTAACTAAGTTTTCAACATATTATTCAAGGAAACACAGAATATGTAAGACCTGAAAAATGGTTTGAAAAATACTATAAAAGATGACGGCTATATTCTGATATTCCAGAACAAATATTTCTCATAACATTCAGTTTCATCATAAATGTATTAAATTCTTTTTCTTCTTTTTCTCTTTTTTGTTTTCTGTATTCTTCTAATCGATTCTTTTGTTCTTCTGTAAGATTATTGTACCATACATCATATTCATACTCTGAATACATGTAGATTAGATTTTCTCCATTTATTTTATGCCACTGTCTTCGTTTCATTTCTGCAAAAAATGCCATCACTTTTCTCCCTTTTTTCTTACAATATTTATTATTATATCTATATATGTCCAAAAAAAATGCGCAATATAGCGAAATAGATATGATTTCGTACAAAAAAGGATAACTATACACTGTTATCCTTTTGAAAAATTTAAATTATTACGTCATTAGCTTTTTCACCATAAACTTTATATATCAGTGTGTTAATACCAAATATATCTTTTGTGACATCATCTATTTCAAGTCTTCCCCTGGAAGTTAATAATCCTTCATTCGTCTGGTCTAAATGTGTAATTGATATAGATGATTTTACGTCAATATCTATTTGATTCTTAAATAAATCAATTTGTTCAAGAATCAGCCTTTTCATTCTTCCAATGTCCAGGGTTCCATATTTTATAGACCCTTGATATTCATTTTTATTATTTGTCCTATCGTATAAGCTATACTGTCTTTCAATAATATTGTCAGCTTCTGCATAAAAACCAGCACCATGCTTTGTTTTATAGCTTCTGGTTACAAAGCACATTTCAACGTCTTCTGATTTTTTCAAATAATCATTATTACGAATCAGATATCCGACACTTATTAATCCTGTATGTGAAGGTGTTAAATGAGGATAATTCCTCTTATTATCCATATCAAGTTCTAATCCTTGTGCGCATTCAAATACAACTGCTGTGTACTGTCCCTTTTCAATTGCTTCATCCTCGCTATTGACAAGTATAATATCTTCAGCTTTCGCTAAATCACAAAGATAATCAGCTAATTCACGGGTTGCTCTGTTGGATTGGTTTAGAATATTTTCAAATTCAATATGATTCATTATGATACCATCACATTTTTCCATTTCAATACGTCTATATTCTAAATAATCCTCGTTTATATCATTAAATTTCTGCACAAAATCATTTATGCTACCGTTAATAAACCAATCTATTACTGTCTGTAAATTAACTTTTACGAAGCATTCATTCATATGAAATGTTTCATATATGCCTAATCCACACGTTCCATGTTTTTTATTATTTCTGTCTCTGGCTTCTTCTATATATCGATTAATTAAAATATGTATAGGTAATGTTACCCTACATTTTTTATTGATATATACCTTATTTTCTACGCCATATATTTCTTTTAGTGCTTTTCTTTCTTTTAAAAGTTCGTCTATATTTAACATAAATGTTTCTGACAGACATGTATCTGCGTCTGCAAATGTACCTGACCCATACTGTCTAAAAACCCAATGTTTATATCCATTTTCTAAACGGCATACCGTATGACCTGCCTGTGCGCCACCATTTACCCTGATATTTAATACTTTATTTCCTTGTGATATGAAATCTTTACAAAAGTAATCTGTCATTAGACCTTTACCTTCATCACCATAGCCTGCGCCCATAACTGTTTTTAATTTCATAACTGTATCTCCTTTTAGAAAGAGGTCATACCTATTAGATATGACCTCAATTGTTTATTGTTTAAAATAATACGGCTCCTGTGCCAGAATTGTTTACCACGGTTAATCCAGACAATGCATCCTGTACTGCAACCGCTGTACTTCCATCCCAGCTCTTGACAATACTATCTAAGGAATCACCCTTAACCGTCTGCAAAATACTTACAATAATTTCTGGTAATTTATCTACATTTTCTACTGTAATTGCATGTGTACCAAGTAAAGAATTCCATTCCTTATCAAGTCGTGTACTATAACTTCCGCCTTCAGCTAAATTCAGATGAAAGATTTCCCAATCTCGGTTTAATTCGTTGATAAGGGTATGTACATCAATGTCCTTTTCAATCTTATCGCCAAACACAACTTCAATTTCTTCTTTACTTAATGTTGGCTGGAATCCATCATCACCCATTGTAATGATAATACCTTTTCTTCCCTTTTTGATTGCATCACATTTTGTATGTTTAGCTGCGAAATACCATGCCAATGCATAACTCTCCCAACTATTTCCACCGCCACGTTGAATAAATTTAATTTCTTTCATTTGTTCTGCAATTCGAATATCTGACTCGAACTGAGTTACCTGTAAAGCTTCGTTATCAGATGTAATATAATCATCTACAGCAGCAAAACATACCTGTGGGTCTGGAACACAATCTCTTTTATAAATTTCGCCCATTGTAATACCAAGCTTATCTGCCATAATGTGTAAGATTCTACTCATTGAACCTGTTACATCTAAACCTAAAATAATAGGGGTACTGTTAGGATGTTCCTCACTATCACAGGATTCTCGTATTACATTATATGGCAGCCATTCTGCCTTAGTAGTTGTTCTACTATAAATATCAGATGCATTTGTCGCCTTATCAATACCACTTGTCTTCTTATAACTGTTCCATGTTGAATCTTTCCAACTTCCTCCACCCATATTCATTATCCTCTCTTTCTTTTAATATGGCACATTCTCCCAAATGATGAATTCTCTTTTACCAAAGTCTGCATGGACTGCTTTTCCATATGCATCCCATTCATCAAATGAGCTATCACTATCTGTACCTGCTTTTATATATTCTTGAATGTTCACAAGGTCATCATGCCCTGCAAACAATTCCCTACCTATTGATTTAATACTTTCTAAGTCGGTCAATGTACTTGACAACTTATTGTCTTTTACTTTTATTGGTAATGTCTTAAATACACTCACTGGACATCCCAGCATCTTTTCATTGATTTCTTTTGTATATTCGAAACCCTCCAATAGTAATACTGTATGCATTTCAGGTGATACCCAGATGTTTTCTAAACTAAAGCCATTGAATACCTTTCCCATAAACTCAAAATAACAACTTAAATTGAATAGCCTGTTCATTATCCAAGCTGCCTGTTCTTTCGGGAATTTTTCTCCCCTAGCCTTATAAGAGGTTACAATCTTTCCAAGATTAAGAACCTCAGACGTCTTTTCAAGTAAAATACAGTGTTTTCCATTGCTATCTGCAATTTCAAAGTGTTTTAATACTTTAGGAAAATACCTTTTAAACTCTTTTTCCATATTGTCATCTTTATAAGAAAGATTATCTATCTGTTTGATATAGTTTTCATATAACTTACTGTATTCTTTCTCAAATATAAGTGCGACCTTAGTTGCTGTATGATATACTTTAATTCCACCAGGACACACATCTAATATCACTGGATTATTAAGACTGAAGCCTTTGTTTGTTCGGATATCTCTAAATATTACTTCTTCCTGTACACTACTGTTTACTGTAGTGCTACATGTTCTTAAACTATATAACTGTCTTATTTTCTCAAATGCTTTTGATGCTTTTTCTGAACTATCCACATCAGGATGATAAACTTTACAGTAACTATGGAATTCTTTTTTTGCTTCATTTTCATCGCTACTAAATAAGTCAGAGTAGCTTGAAGCACTCATAATTTCATTATATGTACGCATTTTTGACCTCCAACTTATTTAGCAACAAACATATTTACTCAGTTGTGGTCTTCTTATTTGGGCAACAACCACATTCAAAGTCATCATCAAAATCGTCATCAAAATTACAATCTGAATCAAGATAACGCTTTAATGCGACTCCTGCTACTGTTATAACAGCTCCTACACCAAGTAAACTTAAAAGTATTTTCTTTTTCATCTTTATTTTTCTTCCTTTCTTTTTCATATTCTTCTTATATATGTATAAAAAAAAGGTAACATTACTATTTTTTAAATAAAAAAATAATAATATTACACTTTTTTATAAAATAATATCCATAATTTCATCTTTCTTTATTATATCCCATATCCGATTTCATCCGAAATCTTTTATAATATGCAACCGCTATGGTACAGCCTGTGTATCGGTATCTCCACCTTGACGAATTATATCACACAGACAAGATTCAAAACTATCCGTATTTACAAAAGATGATATGTAACCAGAGGCATTATTCCCACATAAATATGGTCCGTATCAGTTAGCAAAAACATTACAAAATTTTAAATTATTAGCATCTCTGCCATTTGGAACTGCAAATACAATAGTATCGAAGCATTTATAAGTAGTAGTTAAATATTCTTTAAATATACTTGCCACTTCTGTTGCGTCCTGTCCAAAAACTCCACAGCCATAAGCTCCTAGTATAAGGGTGCTTACATTGCTATTTTTTGCTATGTCTAAAATAAATTTAATTCTACTGGTTAATGCATTTGTATTTTCTTTTTCAGAAATATGGAAATATTTCATAGCGGCTGATTTATTTGGTGCGGCACAGGTAATTACATCACATTTGCATGTGTTCCCTTCATGTTCAAAGACAACATTTTCTGTGTAAAGACCACGGTTCAAATACAATGATTTGTTTATATTGTGATTATTCCATTCATAGAAATCATTTTTCTCTGATAAAACATTATAAAGAAATGATTCGTAACATAAGCATTCTTCCTGTGCTTTACTGCCATTTATAAAGCCACCGCCAGGTTTTTTATAAGATGCAAAATTAAGTACTGCCATCTTTGTATCATCTTTATAATATTTAAAAATAGCACTTACACTATCTATACTATCTACAGCATAGAACATTTTATTTATATCTTTACATGATGTTTTAATTTCTACATCTTCTGGTCCATAAATCTTTGTCGATATAATTGCATGATTTATTTCATCTTTATATTTTTGACTCATTTCTTTCGTATGTATGATGGCTTTTTGTTTTCTATCTTGTTTATTTTCAAAATTCATAAAAATCTCTTTCATGTTCTATTTCTTTGTTTGATTTTTTACATAAATGGCGTTAAAAATTCCATTGAAACATCTTGTCCTGAATGAAGCCAATAGCCATATTTATTTTTAGGTGTATCTATATTAGATAAATATTTTTCTATTTCTGTATATTTTAAATCTGTTCCATTTTGTGGTAGAAAATTTTTAGCATATTCAAACAAGTTTTTCATGTCAAACATTTTCAATTCTGTGTAATTCATGATTGGAACTGCATTTAATTTTGTTTGTGATAATTCTTTCGGTAATAACTCCTTACAAAATACTGTACAAGGAAAAGTTCCAAATTCCATTACTATTTTTTCATCTTTCATTAAATAAATCATATTTTATCTCTTTCATCTGTGACTTAGATAGTCTTTTTTGGAATCGATACATTTATTATGCAAATTCCACTTTAACTTCTCCATCTTTTCCTGTAATAGTTAGTGTATCGAATGTTTCTGGAACTGGACCATCATAGTTAAAGTCTTTTAATAAGAGTTTTAATGAGACGTAATCGTTGCCATCAAAAACTAATACTTCTCCATTTCCATTTTTTGTGAATATTTCGTTATCTTGTTTATTTCCTAATTTCCTTTTCCATTCGCTTAATAAATATAGTGATTTTCCATACACTGATTGACTCATTAAGTTACACGTATAAAAATTATTTAGCGGTAATGCGATACGTATACATATGAGTATCAATAGATATGACAATAAAATTAGAGGAATATGTAATAAATTTTGTTTGGGAATAAGATAACTTACACACCCGAATCCTAAACCAAACATACAAAATATTGCCATTTTAATTATACGCTTCTTTTCACGCTTCATTTCTTTATTATATTCCTTTTTTAAAAGGTCTAAGTATTCGACATCATCATAATTAATAACAAGTTTCATATTATTATTCCTTTTAGTTTTATTTATTTGTATTATTTTTATGAAAAACTTATATTTACCTTTCCATCTTTTGCAATAATATTCATTGTATTAAAATTTTCTGGTATTTCATTTTTATATTCACATCCAAGTCTATCAAAAAATTCATGTAATGCGATATACTTTTCAAAGCCATATGCATCGTTATAGCATATAAGTATATTTCCGTTATCTACTTTTGCAAATATGTCATTTGCGTTCTTATTGTTTATGCTTAACCAAAAGATGTAGTGGTTCAGTTCAAAGATAGTACGTTCATAGGGGACACTCGGATATATATTATATATAATAATATTCACGCCTGTAACTGTTAATGCAATTCCCGCAATTATTGATGTACATCCTACAGCTCCCATTAAACTGCTTATTGCAAATAAATGTGCTTTACCTGCAAGTAAAAATACTATTATTCCCAGTATCAAAATAGGAATTCCCAAAATTATATGTATTTTCTTTGATTTTTTCTCTTCATCTATTAATCGATTTTTTATGCTGTTATATTCATTTTTATCATATTCAATATTTAATGTCATAATTATTTCTCCTTATAAATTATTAAATCATTTTTTTAATTTCAGAAAATACATTACCTAATGAATCTACAATCATCATATCTGTATCTGGATTTAATGGTACATTAATTTCTTCATTGTTAATGATAATTAAATGCTCTCCCGTAAAATGAGTTAAAAATGCAGCGGCTGGATATACCTGAAGAGACGTGCCACCAACAATTAAACAATCTGCATTTTCAATTGCATTTAATGCGTTTTTTACAGCTTCTTCTGGAAGATTTTCGCCATAAAGAACTACATCTGGTCTAATCAGACCTCTACATTCACATTTCGGAATTATCTCTTTCGTATTGAACAGGAAATCAGGATGATATTCCATTTTACACTTACTACAATAATTTCTTTGCGTTGTGCCATGAATTTCATATACATTTTTACTTCCTGCTTTTTGATGCAGTCCATCAATATTCTGAGTCACAATGGCTTTCAATTTTCCAATCTCTTCCATCTTGGCAAGTACCTTATGTGTAATGTTAGGCTCAAAATTTCTTACATCCATCTTCTGGCGGTAAAATTCATAGAATACCTTTGGGTTATTATATAAACATTCCCTGCTTAAAAGATATTCAGGTTTATATTCATCAAATTGGACATCATGCTGGTTATATAACCCGTCTTTACTTCTAAAATCTGGGATTCCACTTTCAGTGGAAACACCTGCGCCACCAAAAAATACAATATTCTTTGATTCTTCAATATATTTTGTAAGTGTTGTTAATTCTGTATTTTCCATATAATTTTCCCCTATTCTTCTGATAACCTACTAATCCATATTTCTGTGTCTTTTGCATAGTCCTTGGCAAGTGAAATAATTGGGACTGTATTTACCTCTGGACATGAAATATACGGATATTTATTTAATATTTCATTTACTTTTTTTATATATTCTAATGCTTTTTCTTTATCTTTCTTCGTAATTTTAATATTATATTTATCCATTTTTGTGTATATCCTTATAGGTTTTGTTCTTTGTATCTTATTTATATATGTTAAAAATTGATACACCTCTTTTACATATTTGGTTCCCAATTTTCACCATGTTGGACTTCTACACTTATTAGGATGTCTCCATGACGATATAATCTACTTAATTCTATGATATCATCAACGTGCCATGAAATCGGAAATGCTCCTGAATATTCTATAGCGCATTTTACATCTTCTATCTGTAACCACATCTTATTCAGGTCCCAGCTACTAGGTACGGTATCTACAATTTCATAGGAAAGATTATTCCGTTTTAAGATATTAATGACATTCTTTATTGTTTCGTCATTTTCAATATCGTAATTAAAATAAGACTTAGGTGTGGAAATATAAAAAATACAATTGTTTATCTCATTATCTTCTATACGATATTTGATGGAATTTTTTATACTTTTTCGCATATATTCTTCTTCAAAAGCATCTTCTGCCTGTTCTTTTGTAATAACCCGTTCTTTTGTGATACATTCACGAAGTACCTGTAAAGCAGCCTTATGGGAATCTTCCCCAGATGTGGAACCACATAAATCAGAAATAACAGAGCAATCTTGTAAATCATTATAAGTGTCAAATGCACTATGCAAAACACAGCAACCAGTATTTACCCCAACATAATAAATTTTGTCTGCACCCTTCACAATATCGGAAATTTTATTCCAACAGCTATAGACATCCTTTTGTACAATGAGGTTGGCTCTTTGTTTGATGGAATCCAATACTTCTGATTCATGAGTTCCTTCCATACAATTCATCCAACCTTCAAATTTATAACAAGGTGATTCTTCACGATTAATATATTGTGTAGCAATAATAAAATCAAAATTGTCTTTGTTTTTATCAATAAAACTAACAATTTTATTTTCTAAATGTTTTGTGTTCTCGTTCATAAAACCATATTGCATATCTACAACGACTAATACATTTTTCATATCATTCACTCCGTAATTTTATTATTCTATTTCTTCGAAGAAAAAGTCTCCTAATTCCTGTTCTTCTCCAGCATCATCGATGATTGTAATATCCTCTCCGTCTCCAAATCCTTCAACCTTTATGACTTCATATTCTTTACCCCTGGTGATATTCTGTATTTGTTCAACGTTAGGATGCCCATTAAAAAAGTTATCTAAGTAAGGTGCATCTTCATGTGTCTTTACACGTAATTTTCCTTTTACATTTCTAGTCCCTGTATATGGATGTGCATCAATATTTTCCGTTATAATACCCATGACTTTGTTTTTTCCTTTCATTTTCTTTATAATAATGTTAATTTTGTTCGTTTTCTTTTCTTATTTTTTTCATCCACATGTCATACACATAGGTTATAAGATGATTCACCATTTCTTCCAAATCATAATCTATACTTTCTATAAACATGGCATTTGTATACCATTCAATTCCATACGAACACTCATACATAAGCCTGTCGATATCTTCATCATAATGGTTCTTTGCATGTTCATATGCCATAAGGTCTTTTTCAGACATGGATTGTCTATATCTTTCATATAATCTTTTTAACCAGTCTTCTTTAATTGATTTTACGGGGAAAATAGCACAAAATGGTTCTGTACCGTGATTTTCCAAATATTCTCTCACTTCTGGATGATAGGAAACAAATACAATATAACCACGTCTTGATAAATGTTCTGCCATTTGACAATAATATACATACCAATCATCTGGTCTTGTTTTTACTCCATTTTCAGTTTTCCAAAAGCATGAGCTTTCCAAATCAATAATATCTGGTCTTTTGTTTGCTAATGTACTTTTCCCAATTCCCTGATATCCTGTAATTATCATATTTTCCTCTTTCTTCTTTTTATTTCCACACATATTTTTCCGTATGGCTGCATATTATTCTTTTATGTTTATATATGTATAAAAAAAAGGCAAACCGTATCATTTTACTGGCTTTGCCTTCTTTATTTTTACTTATTCATTTCTCCGAAGAATTCTTATAGATAAGCTGTCTTGTTGTAATGATGTGAAATCTTGATGGATAAAGACATATTTTATAACGGTTATATCATTTACCGTTTCTATCCATGAGTACAAGGGAACGGCGTTATCGACATTTTTTTCTTTCTTTAATATTGAAAGATATTCATTTAATTCATTTTGTGATGAAAAAACATCCTGTAATTTTTCGGTAGATTTATCAACCTTTTTAATGCTGACATCATTATATCCAAAAATTCGGATATCTGTAATTTCTTTATCATCAATTAACTTTTGTAGATTTTTATTCATCTTTTTCTCCCTGTTAATAGTACAATACAACTTCTTCATCTTCATTATTATCATCACTAAATGGTAATTTTACTTCATAATTTTTACACGCATTTGCTACTGCTACATTATATAATTCTTTTATTATCATGATTTTCATCCATTCCATTTATTCTAATTCAGGCTCTTCTTTTTCGTTTTCTTCTAATAAAGACAAAGCCATTTCATATGCATTCTGATATGAATCCCATTTTAATGTATCTCCATCCCTTACCTGCATATCTCCAATATAAGCGTAATAATGTTCACCGCCAGGGAACTGTTTTATTCGAATATCATCTTTTTTAAAATCTGGAAAAATAAGTTCTTTCCGTCTGATAAAAGCATATTCTTTATCAGTTGAATAATGTCCATGATATCCTCCCATTGCATTAATATAAATTGCTCCAGATTCATGGATTTCGTCTAATTGCTGTTCTGCCACCATAGCGGAAAATCCTTGAATAGATTGAATGATATTATAATTTTTTTTGCTTCCCCATCTTACGACACATTCTGTAAGACCTGTTTCATTTATATGTGGAGCATGATTTTCATTCGGTGTTGTTGGATGTGCCCAATTCCATTCTTTCCCATATACATAATTTTCCAATACATTCCCATACCTAGTTGGTTTTGTGGCTTCATAATAATCACAAAGTTCATCGACATTTGAAATTTTTAGCCACCAGCCTTGATTTGATGTACCTTTATCTTTTAATACAAATAAAAATTCGCTCATTTTTTATGCTCCTTATTGTGATAATTTACATACTCCCTATATTTTTAACAAGATGCAATGCATTTTGCGTGAATATTTACATACTTTTTTGTTGGCTTGCATTTCTTTGTTTCAAATAAGCTTAGTGCCTTATCTTTATATATACCGTCCTTTGACACACGGCATATACTTTCTAATCTGTATAAGTCTAAGTCGTATGGTAAGATTTCCTTTTGCATTAATTTAATCAGATATTTTGCAGATTTAAAATTATTTAAATGTGAATGTGAATCTTGAAATTCTTTATCCATATTAAATAAAATATATCCTTTTTTCTGTCCAGAAAATACTTCTTGAATTGCGTAAGGTTTTTCAGTATATATTATTTTTCCCATATTTTTTGCTCCCTTTTTTTCGGGGTGTAAAACTATTATTTTACATTATTTGTAGTTATCATCTACTTATATATGTATAAATAATTTGAAAAAATGGTCTGTGAAAGAATATTTTCTGTGCTATTTATATATGGAATTGTATTTTTTGTATTCTTCCGTTATAAAAAATATAGGATAACATTTATCAAATGGAATATTTTTAGGAATCTGATTTATAACATCTACAATAATAGGTTTCTTTTCATCATTTTCAAACCAGATTTTCATTGTTATTATTTTATCTGTATCTGCTAAAAAGGATAAAATTTGAGCCACTTCGTTAATATCAATTTCTTTCTTATGAATTTCAAAAATCCAATTTTTTAAAACGTCAATTGAAAAAGAATAAATACCTAATTTTGCAAGTTTTGCAATAGACTCTCTGATTAGCCAGACATTTTCAAGATTATATTGTGTTATCTGTCTCATACAGAAGTCCTCTTCATATTCATTGTTCCTCTTTTTCATATATTATCCTCATTATTTTAATATCTTCATTATGTACTTATCCCATAGCGTTCCATTATCGTACAATGTTCTTATTATAACTGGTGTCGTATCGCCAATTTTTTTATTAATGAAACGAGGTTTTTCAAAAATTCCATCCGCATGACCTGAATATTTACTGGTGATACCATCATATTCAACAGAAATTTCATAATTCCATCTTTGACAAGTTGAAACCCAGTGAACGACTTCTATATTTGTAATTGTGGCATCCACTTTTTTATCTGTATAAGTAAATTCTGGGGTAAATGGGTCAAAAAGATATCCGCTTTTTTCGTAACCACATCCGCTTAATAGCACAATCATTATCATAAATAATAGCAATATTTTTTTCATTTTTAATCTTCCTTTTAATATTTGTCCTTCTATCTATATATGTCAAAAAAAATAGCAAATTTATAATATTTAAAAAGAAAAACAGTCATAATTCAATGCTTCTAATTTTTGTATTAAATCTTTTGCAATAATCATTTTTCTCCTATTTATAAATTTTATCTATACAAGTTTCTTCTTCTACACCGTCTATATAGGTTATTTTTAATCTGGCTGTAGTTGTATCGCCAACATGTTTATCTGTGAATTTTGGTCTGTTAAATGCCCCTTGTGCATATCCGTTGTCATCATACAGCATATCATCATATTCTACAGAAATATTCCAACTCCATCTTGGACATTGTGCAAACCAAGACCTTACATCAATTTTTGTAATTGTAGCTTCTACATCTTCATATTTATAAGAATATGCAGGTTTTTGTTCTGATGAAGTTTTATATTGAGCATCTGCATTTGTACAGCCTGATAATAGTGAAATAGTTAAAAATATTGGTAAAAGTTTTCTCATAAAATAATTCTCCTTTATATCTATATATGTAAAAAAAAATAGCAAGAACGATGTATTCTTACTATCTTTTTTTTTAAATCTTATTCTATCTCTTTATTTTCGATGACTTCATCTGTAAAAAGATTCCTTGTTTCTGTTTCAATATCTGTTGATACAGGAATTAATATTTCACTTAAAACTGATTTTGTATATAATTTATCAGAACCAGGTTTTTTGATAGACAAATCATAGACAACCATCAATTTTTCTGCGTATGTTTCCCCTTTTTCTACGATATTCTGTTCTGTCATTCGCTGATAAGATACCGCCCCATATTCACCGACGGCATATCCCCATAACTGATAAAATTGGTCGGTATATCCTTCTATCGCAAAAATATTGTAATATTCATCATCATTGTCAATATAAAATCCATCTTGACTATATCCGTGGAAAGTATCATCCATGCTATCTTGTGTAATTCCATTCATCCCTGGTAATGTAGATTTTAATGAAATGTCAGCATGAACATGGTCAATATAGACTTCATATCCTTCTGGAAGATTTTTAGTTTTAACTTTCATTGTAATTGATTTTGAATCTGTAACATGCCAGTTATTGATTGGGTAAGAACCCGTGTTATACTCACACAATAATTTAAAAGATTCATCTTCTACAGAAAGTTCCTGAGTCAATGAAGGAATTTCAATGGATGTATCAACATTATCTTCAACTTGTATCATATCGGTGGTTGTATCTTTTTCAACAGCTTCTGTTATATATTCACATCCTGTTACAGTAATTAACAAACTGGATATTAAAAAAAATATAAATAATTGTTTTTTCATTTTTATAATCACTCCTAATTAAACAGTAAAAGTTATACAATTATGTCCCAGAAACATGTAGAATTCCATCCATTTGATTTCTAAATATCTATCTTCATCTTCAAAAATTTCATCAAATGACATACTTTTTGTTCCATCTTCTTTATGAATCATAATATACGGCACATTTTGCAGAACCTTTGCAACATCTAAAATTGTCATATATAAATCTTCCTTTCTTTAAGAATCATATTTATATATGTCTAAAAAAATAGCGAAATATATCATTTCAGATATATTTCTAATCAAGTATTTGTTTAATCCATTTTTTGAAAAAATTTTTACATATATAAATAAAAGAAAAGGGGTGATGTTATGTTTTTAGATGATGACTATATGCAGACAGAAAACAAAATGTCCATTGCTGAAATAGCCTATGAGAAATATGTATTGGCATGGACGTTTAAAAATATCGACAGGCAGGGGATGGAAGACACTTATAAAAGATATAATGAATATCTAATAGTTAGTGATACCCCACTCACATTTGATGAATACACTGAAAAATACGGATATGCTGGAAAACGATGTGCAGATTTCGATAATTTTTTAGATAATGAATATAAAAATCGTGTCTATATTGAAAATCTGCTGTCCCCTGATGAAATTGAAGCTTATCGGCATGATGTGAAAATGCGGGAAATGAATGAAGTTGTAGAAAGAGAATTTTAGAAAGGACAGTGGTATATATGTTTTATCACAATAAAGAACAGGAAAATCATATTGCGAAATTACATAATGCAGTGGATGATATTATGAACTCTTATTTAGAAAAAGATTTGCAATTAATTAAAGAATCCGAAGCTGAATATGAACAGGAGTAAAATATGAATGATTATAGGAATATTGCCTGTTTTATGGCAGATGGCAAGAAGCCGATATATGAATTTAACAAAAAAAGATATGACATATTATTTAATATCCCAAAAGAAGAACTTGGCAACATTTTAATTGCTGCAAAGGCAAGTGATTTCGATATTTCTATTGGGAAAGCATACACTGACGATTTTGAAGTATATGAAGATAAATATGGCGTATATTATTTAACAAATACTTCATCTTATATAATTGATGATTTTAAAGAAGCTTTAGATTTTTTAAAATTAAAAATTCGTGGACAGGAAACAAAAAGGATTCACAATAATTGTTTTATTTTATCAGACGAAGAAATTCAAGAGTATTTTATATAATATAGAAAGAAGGGAAGACTTTCACAATCTTCCCTTCCTTTTTTATTACTTTACTGTAATGTATTAAATTCTACTGGGGTGAATTTAGGCTTATCGCCATATGTGATATACTGGTCAATATATGCCGTTGTTAATTCATTCATGTCTGTTACACTTGGGTCTACTATGAATAAACCTACCTGACTGCTCCCACAGGCAAGCCTGTGGGGTTCTGATTGCCAAGTGTAACTTGTAATCGTACACCATTCTCAGGCTTTGGAGTTACAAGTGTAAATCTATTTGAATCAGGACTTTTATTACCAAGCAGTCAAACGACCACATTAGCGGTAAATTTTTGCTTTTCAGCAAGGAAGTACAGTCAATCTCCCTTATTATTAAGTTGTTAAGCTATTTTAATTCCGCTGTTTAATACTTTAATCTATTGTATTGTCCATACAAATAATTCATCCTTAACCTAATCCATGATTCCATATATGTAATCTGGTCATCATAATTTAACATTGTACTCATTTGTTCCGTACACCAGTTATAATTTGATTCCCAATGGGTATAATCGTTTTCCAATGATTCTTTATATCTTTCTGTTATCTCATTGATTGTCTTTATCATATGGTTTTCATAGTCCTGGTAATTTTTAGCAAATTTTTCTATATATGCTGTCCTAAATGGTGGTATATTCCACAATGCATTGAATAAGAAATTATTTTCTGCTATTAATTCGGATTCAGGTTCCCCATCATCACCACTTCCAAAGGCAAGTCCACAATCTCCCAGTGCAGCGAATTTCAACTTTTCGTCTTCTATTTTTACATAATATACGTTTGTATGTCCACTATCCTTGTTTTTAATGATTTCATTTACCATGAACCCATCAATAAAACTGTCAACATCTATATATTCCTGTACCTTTGACCAGTCTTTTTCAAGAATTGCCCCATATGCATTGTCCATATATGTATTGATATAAGAAGTATGTGTTGGAGAAGATTTCGGGAATAATACTTTAAAGCTTTCATCTATATCTTTCATCCAAAACCAGTCCGTACCTTCTATCCCATTATTGGAATCTGTATAATAAATTTGGAAATCCTGTTCAACCAAATAATCTGTTTTATCTAAGCTTGTTCCAATATCATTATCTTTGTCAAACATGTTGATGGTCACATCATTGCACAATGTATATACCCCTTGATAACTGTCATTTGAATATACATCAACAAATTCACATATCGTATTATCTGTCCCCGTCACATAAGAATATAAATCTTGTGCGACATAATTATGTAATAATGTTTTATCATAAACATTTGCATACAGGATATATTGGTTCGTACTTTTTTTATTATCAATCGTTTGTTCCGTACCGAATGTTATTTTTAATGGTCTTTTTGCCGCTTCTGCTGTTGCATACCCCTGTATGTTAATTTTTGCTGGTTCATTCTCTATATCCGTTGCAAGTCCTTTTATTGTAACAAGTGCATCCGCAGACTGATGGCGGCTGATTTTATAGTCATCTTCTGTAAAATCTATATCAACCCTTGGCAATTTACTGTTTTTCACATTTTTTGAGGGGTTATCATATAATTTTGTTGGTTCTATATCAGGCATTGCATCATGCTGCGGTCTTTGGTTTTCCACAATTTTTGTACTCTGCTCTTCGGAAGACATTTCTTCTGTTGTCTGTTCTTCTGTTGCTGCCTGTTCGACCTGAACTGTACTGTCAACCGTTGTCTCTGGGTGAACTTGTTCTTTTTTTTGTCCACATCCTGTACATAATATAATACCCGTCATAATTGGTAAAATTCTTTTGTAATTCACTTTAAAGCACCCTTTCTCTTTTTAGTAGTTATATTTCATTTTAAAAATAGAATCTAATTTATCTTCTATTAATTTATCTTGGTATTTTTCTTTATAGCCTTTATATTTTTTTATAAAATTCTGGTTATTTTCTGGGTTTACAACATAACTCCTTGTTGGTGTTTCTGAGGCAACGACCTGTAACAGCAGACCCTTTAGCTTATAAATCAATGTGCTGAATTCGTCTGTAAAATATTCCGTAATGTTTTCTAATGTTGGGATAACTTCATTAAATGGGGCATAATCATTTAACACTTGGTTTTGATATCTTTCCAAAAAGATATTGATTGCTTTTTCAAATGTTGTGAATTGAATAAAGGTATTGGCAGGGAATCTCATATATAACACAAATTCCCATGTATGCGGATGGGTCTGTCCCTGTTTCCCATTAATGAATATATAATGCCTTGCATTTAAATATACTTTTATCCGATAATCCCGATATAACACATTAACATCATCCATTGGCTTTATCCCCTAATTGTAAATTTTTTATAATATCTTCTTCTTTATCCCAATATCCATCACATGTAAAAGATAAAAGGTTTTTTGTATTTTGTGGGATGATATAATCCATTTCATTTCTTACGTCTGTCATATCCGCATTAATAAACAAAAAAATATATTCATTATCTTTTATCTTGAATGTAATTGTATTATTTCCTAATACATAATTCGCATGGAGCAGGAGTGTTTCTATTGCTTCATTGGTTAAACATTGGATTTTCACAAAACTAAACTTACGAACCTGTTTTTTACATAACTGGTGTACATATTTTCGCAAGTATTCTTCTGACCAAGTATGTGTGACGGTATCGTAAATTTTATTCTTTATCATTTCATTATTTAATTTTTCAATAACTTGATTTTTTTCGATTATGACCTTATCCAGTTGTCCCTTTTCCTGCCTATATTTCCGTTCATCCATATATCTGAATTGCAGAGTGACAATAAATGCTGCATACAATGCAATATATATCCATGCCATCTGGATGTAAGCCTGGTATAATGTGTTTGTCCACATGACATTATTTTGGTTCAATATATCTTTTAAAAACATAAAACAATAAAAAGAAAGTCCAGCCAATGCAATTAAAATCACATATATCCAAAAATATTTATGTCCTCTTTTATTTTGATTTCTTTTTACTTTTTGTTTCCTTTTTTCTTTCTTTTCCATAGTGTAAAGTCAGATTTGACTACTCCTTTTATATTTTTGAACTCGTCATTGAAATTATTTGTCTTCCATGAGCTATCCGTCCCAATACTGTTGATAATGCCTATAAACCTAAAGAAGAATATAAGGAAATTAAATAATGGGAGGATAATCACATAATGGAAATTCTTCTTATAATATATATTGGAAATCTCAATATTTTTTAAATAACATGTTGCGTTAAAATAATAGAAATATCCAATCACGATATACAACAAATAAATAAGTCCTGTTGTGAATAACAAAATATCTCTCGAATAATTGATGATAATAAAATAAAATGTAATAATATACCAAATGATTCGGGGAAATGCAAAAGTATGGTCATAAAGCACAGTCCTGACGTTTACATCTGTAAACATTTTGCTGATTGAAAATTTATCCGCAAACATTTTACTTACTTCCAACGACCCTCTCTGCCATCTTTGCCGTTGTGTATATAGTTTATTGATTCCTTCTATGGGGTCTACATAAAAAATGGCATCTTCACAGATATCTACTTTTAGATGGTAAAGATATTTCATCTGGAATGTCATTTGTGTGTCTTCACAAATTGTATCTGTATTATACATTTGTGACTGTAATACAGATGACTTCCTAAATGCACTAAAAGCACCACTTAATGTATAAATGGCATTACTCTCTGCACTGTAACTCCTTCCAGCTAAAAATGCCTGGGCATATTCCATAAATTCCAATTTACGAAGCATTCTTGGGAAGAACTTTTTATATTTTTCTTCTATTTCAACTGAATTCGTAAGGATAGCACCTGTCATACAACAAATTTCTGGGTCCTGTTCAAATTTTTCAATCATGTTCATGATGGCATTTTTATCAAAAAATCCGTCAGAGTCAACATTCATGATGTATTTCCCTTCCGAATTGTATAATGCCATATTCAATGCCTTACTTTTCCCTTGTTTACTTTCCATCCAGTGCATATTTAAATTAGGGAAGGCTTCCTGGGCTTTTGCATAGACTTGAAAATCTTCCTGGCTTCCTTTGTTATCAATCAATAATATCTTCATATGTTCATTCGGATATGTACTGTTTTGAATGCTTTCGATGCATTGGAATAAAGTATCTTTTGAATTATAAACAGGGATAATGATTGTAATATCAGGGCAATATTGAATTTTGGGGCGTTTATAAAAATTATGCCTTTTTTTTTTAATATAAATAAACTCCTGATTGCTGGGATAAATTCCATAAGGAACGGGATAACCAACCATGCACCCCATAGTACAGAAGAGTTTATAATTCGTCTTATAATTCTCATAGTCTCTATTTACGATAATCTCAATGTCGCTCATTCCATTCTTTTTGTTCTAAATCTTTTTCTGCTTTATCTAACATTTGCTTTACGGTTTCTTTGTCTTTATATTTACAAATACAAAATGCTGTTAAGACAATAGCACATACAACAGTAATTCCAATAATTGGTCCCATCTTTTTCCTTTCCTCTCTTATAAATAAATACAAAATGTCTTTATTTATATATGTCTAAAAAAAATGTAAGATTGTTTATTTTATGATAAAAACACATAAAAAATAAAGATTAGATATGATTATCTAACCCCTATTCATTATTTATCAATATAAGATTTTTAAATATTATTGTCTTATTCTAATTCTATTTCATCATTATTATTTTTATGTTGTTTATCATATTCATCTATCTCACAAGCACGTTTCCAATCTTTATAACTGTTCCCTGTTAAAATTGGATTACTTTTTTCCCCAGACTCAGGAATTTCTGTTTTAACTAATATTTTCATAAAGTACCTTTTTACCTCTCTTCTATATCATAATCCATTTCATTTTGTGCATCTAATTGTTTTATCATATTTTGCACTCGCTCGATTTCTTCCTTACTATGTGGCGTTCCTCCTGCATTCATGTCAACATACCACTGTAATACGTCTTTTTCTGTTTTTAAGTCATTGACATTAATCGTCATCATGTTTGGAATACATCGTCTAATAGAGTCCCCAAATTCCCTATAATAAGAGCCAAATACAGGGATTTCATTATTTACAAATCTTTTTGCTGCTGTAATACGTTGGAGTCCATCTACGCATACATAGTCTGCATAGTCCCCCAGTCTTGGTTCCTTTGTTGTATTCCAAAATGGATAATTCAGGTAAATAATGTTTCCAGATTTACCACCCTTTAAGTGATATTCAAGCCATGCAATCTGTTGTTCTTCAGACCAGACATGACCTCTCTGGAAGATTGGATTTAATTGAAGTCCCATTTCTTCTATTTCGTCATCAATGAATTTTATCATCCTATCCAGTGGATAATTAACCTGATAACTTCCATCTGATGTGAACTGTTTAATATCTTTAAAATTAGTAATCTTCATGATTATGCTCCTCTTCTTCCTCATTGTCCATCTTTTCTTCTTGGTTATGCTGTTGTTCAAATGATACTTTTGAATCGTATTTTATAGGAATAATATCTTGTATTGGATTATATTTTTTATTATTTCCTAAATCATCCATATATGATTTTACAATGTTATGAATTTCGCTCTCTTTTGTTGATGAAACTTTACCAAGAATGTTTTTATTAGAAGATTTTTTTATTATTTCATTAAATATAATTTCTTGTTCTTTTTCTGAATAATTTTTGAATTGTGCTAATGTTATGTTTTTAACATTTTCATATCTTTGTTTATAAAACTCTAAAAATTCATTTATTGATGATTCTTGGATATCGTAATGTTCATTGCCATTATATTCTAATTTATAAACACATTGCTTTTCATTTTGCATAGAAAATGCAAACGTGACTGGAATAAAATCAAGGTTATTTTGAAATAATCCTTCAAATGATATTGAAGAATAATTGTTATTGTTTTCTGCATATTTAAAAAGTTTATCGATTAATATTTCTGGTTTGTTTTCTAATATAATATTATTAATATCTTGTATATCCTTTTTATCAATTTCATTATTAGGAAACCAAAATTCATTTATAATATTAATGTCAGCCGCTACTGTTTTAGTCCATGCAAATAATAAGGCAATTGTATCTCTCGAAATTTCTTTTCCATTTGAATCATACCAATAATATTTTTTATCTTTATCTATTAACCTTAATTTACAGTTCCCTATATTACATTCCGTAACGGTTCCCTGTTTATGTTTTTCTTCTATTTCAGTTATAGGATAATAGCCATTTCCCAGTTCAAAATCATATTTTCTTCTTGTTACCGATACAGATTTATAATCGTATGCAAGACTATAAACATAATTTAAATCATTACATTTTTCGTTTGTTATATAAAATGTTTCACTATTTTCAAAATCACCAATTTTAATATTTTTAATGTCACCATGAAAAGCATATTTTAATATAATATTTCCAGGTTCGTCATTAATACACACAAAAGCATTTCTATTATTGTAGGAAAGAATATCTCCTCTTTTTACGGACAAAATATCTTTTATAAATTCTTTATCTGGTTCTGGGGAGAAAAATAAACGTCTATTTTCTATTTCTTCATCAATTTTATCACATAACGTCATAATTTCGTTTACTGTTTTTTCTGAACCTAATTTGATAGAAAGATTATTACTGATTAAAGACATAGCTAAATGTCCGTTTTGTCTTTCAATAATAAATTGACATGGGCTGGTATTTTTAAAATTGTATATTACTTTTTCTGTAAAATTTATATTATATAATTCCGATTCGATGTCCAAATATTTTTGATAAAAAGACTTATATCTGTTATCGTTTGCTGAAATAATATCTTTAATATCGTCTTTTACTGATTGTGGAATTTTATTATTTTTTATTACATACATAATGTTTCTCCTGTTTGTTTCTCTAATTCTTTATAAAATTTTAGTAATGTAAATAAGAACGTATCGTATATTTTAGGATTTTCATTATATGTTCTTTTATTTATGTATATACCATACCTATCATACAATTCATTTCCAAAAATATTATAAGCGTTTGTAATAATGATATCTTGTTTGAGATTTAAATAGTATATACATAATTTTACAGCTTCTAATTTAAAATCTTCAACATTTGTTAATACTATGTACTCCTTGTTATTTTCGTTATTAATTTCTATATATTTGTTTTTATTATAATATAATTTCATGATTATATTCCCTTATTCGTTGTTTTATATATAATAGTATGTTGAAGAATTTGTCAAAAATATAAGGTTTTTTTTCATATTTTTCTATATCTAAGTATACACCATTTTCATTTTCAAGTTCATCACCATAAATATTATATGCATTAGTTATAATAGCATCATTTTTTAAGTCTAAAGAAAGAATAGTTAATCTAATTGCATCTAATCTATCATTATCAAAGTTTGTTAATAAAAAAAAATCTCTATTGTCTTCGTTTTTAATATTTGCATAAATGCGTCCTGTGAATTTATCTTTTAAAACCATATTTTAAAACGACCTCATTTTCAAAGTTTCTTATCGCTTCTCTATTTATATATGTAAAAAATAATAGCAAAAATACTCGTAAAACAAGTATTCTTACTATTATCTTAACACATTATTTGCTATATTTAAAATCTCCAACTTTCATAGAATCGATTTGCGGTTTTGTAAATATATAAAAATACATAATAATAGACATAATATAGAAAATAGTCCTCCCAACATAAGAGTGTGCAACATGATATATATTATAGCTAAAGGTATATACCATAAAACAGATAACAGATATTCTTACTGCATTTGCAAAGATGATATATAAAATACCAATGATTCCATAACAAAGCTTTTCATGAATTGTATAGACATCAAAAAACATAATCAATGATAAGAATACCAGTATTTCAATAACACCAGAACATTCTACATCAATTTGTAAAAATACACCTTGGATTAAAGAATTTACGTAAATCGTTGAATGTGTATAGATAACTTCAAATTCATTCGTCAGTTGCCCGATAAACCCGACAACTGCTGTAATCGCAAAATTAATATACCTTATCAGGCATGGGCGGAACCATATCATGGAGATAATAAAGAACCCTATACTTCCCCAAAGGAAAGTATAGGCATTCGTTTTTGCTCTTACAAATACTGTGATTCCATAAACCCATATAGCTATGACTATGATTGGGATTAAAATATGGATATTTGATTCATTTATTTTGTTTAAGAGGTTATCAAAAAATACTGTAATTTCTGTCACTTTAATCCTCATCCCTTATGAATAGACTATATTCTACCATACTATTTTTTTGACTTTATTCTAAATCCGACAAATCCAGCAGCAACAAGTCCAAGACAAATAAAAATTCCAAGTAATCCTGTTGGCGTACCTGCGGATGTTGTCTGTTGTGGTCCAAGTCTTGAATAGGAAACAGATATTGTCTTGATTTCACTTGGGTCTATACCAAGTTTTTCTGCTACCATATTCATATCTAATTTCCATTCGATTTCATCCCTGGTATCTGATATTTCAATATACGCATCACCATAAATTTTATCTGTTTCGTGCAAATTACTTGTATTTGTAGATGTATGCCATGCATCAGTACTTGCTAAGTAGAAATGATGTACACCTTTTGAAAGCCCTGTCTTTTGAGGGTCCCAATTAATATTTCCAGAACCATCTACTGTAATAAACCTTGGGTAAAAGGCTAAACTGTAATCATCATTAATTAATACCGTAATTCCTGATGTAAATTCACCACCTGCCTCAGATAAATGCGCTGGCATTTCCGTCCAGACATCAAATAATGTTTCCGAACCAGCATTGTAAATTGCAGAATAAGCATCATTCCCACCGCTATATGTTAAGACAATGTGGGGATAATCAATCCATTCTGTATAAATGCCATCTATTGCAAATTTAATTTGGTTTTTATCCTTATTGTCATCTTTTGGCGGATTTTTAGCATCTATCGCATCATCCTTTTTTGATGGCGTGTCTGGGAACGGATATGGTAACAAAACAGCATCCAAATGGATTCCATCATTTTCATTTACTAAGCGCCAATCATACTTCGTATAGTCAATACCTTCAGCGGTCAAAAGCTGTTTTATTGCCTCATTTCCCTTTATGAAATCTGTCGCATAAACAGTTTTTGTTGCTTCATCTGTCCCAATACCAGTGTTAATGATTTCTTTATATAATTCACTGCCAATATTTGATGTTCCGAAATAGAACCATTTGTTGGGATTGTGTGATAGTTTTATGATAAAATCATCGGTTTCTTGTGCATATACAAAAATAAGCAGCTTTGGAATTACTTTTATTTCATTTACATTTTCCCCTGAACCCGTAGAAGGAAAATTTGCACTTGAAATAACAGCATCCAGATGGATTCCATCAGCCTCCCTCACAAACCTGAATTGAACAAAATCGCTGCGCGATGGCCTGCCAAGGCTGTGACGCAGTTTTTCTT